>Ga0247727_10000056_pt1 | contig 234190 bp, 117 predicted proteins | sample WisWelCaveWW1625_FD_202498 | JGI IMG/M metagenome (GOLD analysis project Ga0247727, IMG submission 202498) | Biofilm microbial communities from Wishing Well Cave, Virginia, United States - WW16-25 | ecosystem: Environmental > Aquatic > Deep subsurface > Groundwater > Cave microbial mat... | reverse complement strand
TTTCCTACGAAGAGGTCGGAACAATGAAATCCTTCGATTCGCCCTTCGAGCTCTCTCAGGACGATCCCTCGGCATTGAAAAAGAAATCTTTGCCGAGTGGATCGGAACAAGATATGCGGCAAATGACGGATCTTGGCCGCAGTATCGAAAACGGAAGTTTTGAAATTATTGACCGGGAAGCTGGAAGTCATTCCTTTCAACTCGGAGAATGGGAAGTTGTCCGGCGAGTGATTCATGCGACAGCCGATTTTGAGTTTAAAGAATTGATGAAGTTTCATCCGGATGCGATTCGTGCCGGAATCGAAGCCTTGAAAAAAGGCTGTCCTATTTTAGTCGATGTAAAGATGATTACGGCTGGGCTTAATCAGGACCGGCTCGATGCTTATGGCTGTAAAGTTCATTCTTTTATTTCGGATACTGATGTTATTGAAGAAGCCAAAGCAAAGAATTCGACACGCGCGATTGTCGCCATGCAAAAAGCGCATCGTCTGGGGCATTTTAACGGAGCCATTATTGCCATTGGAAATGCGCCCACCGCTTTAATCGAAACGGTCCGCCTCATTCAAGAGGAGGGGGCGCGGCCTGCACTTATTATTGGAGTTCCGGTAGGCTTTGTATCTGCCGCAGAATCGAAGGAAATAGTTTTGCCTTTGGACATTCCTTACATTTTGAGCCGTGGCCGAAAAGGCGGAAGCACTATCGCTGTGGCGATCATTCATGCGCTGTTGCTACTTTCAACAAAGGAGCAAAAGACATGAATCCCTTGATTGAAACTCTAAAGCCCGCCTCATTAAAATCAAAAACAAAGGCAGTGACTGTGATCGGTATGGGTGATGACGGATGCTTGAGTCTTTCCTCACGTGCTGTGGGTGTCGTGGCTAAAGCACAAATCCTTGTTGGAGGCGAGCGTCATCTGGAGTTTTTCCCGCAATTTCAAGGGACGAAGCTTGTCATTAAAAGCAATCTCACCGACCTTGTTGCAAAAATCGAAACTCTTGCGCAAGAAAATCATGTGGCTGTTCTTGCTTCCGGGGATCCGCTCTTTTTTGGTATCGGGGGGCTGATTGTCAAGAAACTGGGTCTCGACAATGTCGAAATCCTTCCCCATGTCAGCTCTATGCAGCTTGCGTTTTCTAAAATCGGAATGAAGTGGGATGATGCCACATGGGTCAGCCTTCACGGCAAGCCGATTAAGGGAATGCTCACCAAAATAAGAACGTCCCACAAAATTGCATTATTCACCGATGCTGAGAATAGCCCGTCTCGTATTGCTCAATATCTTCTCGACTATGGAGAAAACAATTTAAAAATTTGGGTTTGTGAAAACTTAGGAGGGGTTGACGAAAGAATCAGAGAGTTTTCCGTGCAGGATTTGGTGGCTTGCAAAGACGCAAGCGATCTTAATGTCGTGATTCTTTTGAGGGAAAGCTCCTGGAACCGGCCTTCAGCCATTCCTTTTCTTCACGAAGATGATTTTGCCAAAAGAATGCCCAAAAAGGGTTTGATCACAAAAAGAGAAGTGCGTTTGCTTTCGCTCGGATTCTTGAACTTAAAAAAAGATTCGGTGGTTTGGGATATCGGTGCAGGTTCGGGTTCAGTTTCCATTGAAGCCGCGATGATTTGTCAGGAAGGAGACGTCTATGCTATTGAAGTCGATCCCGAAGGCGTTGCAATTTGCAAAGAGAACCTTATTACGCATTACATTGATAATGTTACGGTGATTGAAGGCTTAGCGCCGGAAGCGCTAAAAGATTTACCTCAACCTGATGCGGTTTTTATTGGTGGCAGCAAAGGGAACATACGTCCTATTTTGGACTTTTCGCTTGACCAGCTCCGAGAAGGTGGACGATTGGTCGTGAATGCCATTACTCTTGAAAATATTAATGAGGCTTACTCTTATTTCAAAGAAAAAGAAATGAATCCGCAAGTGACTATGCTTAACATTGCTCGCGGTGAACCGCTTGCGCGATATTTACGCTATGAAGCTCTGAATCCCATTCAGATTTTTGCGGTGAAAAAGGGGCATCAAAACAAAGAAGGTGGTAATTTAAATGAGCCTCGGTAAACTTTACGGTGTTGGTGTTGGGCCTGGGGCGCCGGATCTTATCACTCTGCGTGCCCTAGATCGGTTAAAGAAAGCAGATTGTATCGCCATTCCAAGGCGTGACGCATTCACTCCTTCAGTAGCTTGGAGAATTGCCGAACCGAATCTTCCGGAAATACCAGAACAAGAACGTTTTTTTCTCAATTTCCCCATGACAAAAACACCCGAAATTCTAAAACCCGCCTGGGATGTTGCATTTGGTGAAATTGGCAAAAGACTCATGGATGGTAAGAGTGTTGCGTTCATTACCGAAGGCGATCCTTTTGTCTACAGCACTTTTATATATCTTTATCAGCATGCCCAGAAACTTTGGCCTGATGTCGAGATTGAAGTTGTTGCCGGTGTGAGCTCGCTTTCTGCGGTCGCTATTTCTGCGGATATTCCAGTAGCGGATGGCCAGGAAAAGATTGCGGTGGTGCCGGCTTCTTATGGAATCGAAGACCTTCGTACGATCTTTCGTATGTTTGATACTATTCTTTTGATGAAGGTCAGTTCTGTCATGCCCCAAGTGGTTGAAGCCCTTGAAGCGGAGGGCCTTCTTGATTCAGCAGTTTATGTTTCAAAAGCAACCACACAGCAACAAAAGATTATTCGGAATATCGCAAAGATTAAAAATGATAAATGTGATTACTTTTCAATGGTCGTAGTTTCTAAAAAGAACCGGAGTGGTGTTCTCCACGGTAACACTGTTGAAAGCATGAAGGAAGTAGGAATATGAGCCTGGATTTGAGAAAGCCGCTTGCTGTCTATGCAATTACCAAGCATGGTCTTGAAGTAGGAAAGAAGTTGTATGAGCAAGTTCCAGGTTCAGATTTTTTTGTCTCCGAGAAGCTTTTTTCTTCGGCGCCGCAAGGAGCTCAGAAGCTTGGACTTCCAATGGGCCCCACGCTTGAAAAGACCTTTAAAGCCTACGACTGCCATGTTTTCGTGATCAGCGTTGGGGCAGTGGTTCGTATGATTGCGCCGTTAATGGAAAATAAAAAAGTGGATCCTGCTGTTATTTGTGTGGACGACAATGCGCAATTCGTGATTCCAGTCCTTTCCGGGCATGTTGGAAGGGGAAATGAATTCTCAAATCGATTTTCAAAAATATTAAATGCGCTCCCTATTATTACGACCGCTTCCGACGTGCGAGGAACACTCACGGTGGATATCTTGGGCCGCGAGCTCGGCTGGACCTTAGATGATCCAGACCGGAATGTAACGCGCGGCTGTGCGGCGGTTGTGAACCAGCAACCTGTATTGATTGTTCAAGAAGCCGGAGAGCCAAATTTTTGGCCTTTGGATCAGCCTCTTCCGCCTGGAGTTACCTATGCTAATAGTTTTGAAGGGATAAATCCTGAGTTTTATGAAATCATTCTCGCGATTACGGACCGAGACATTGAGTCTTTATACCCGGAGATTTATGAGCGTGCTGTCACTTATCGTCCAAAGACTTTAGTACTTGGCCTGGGCTGCGACAGCAACACTCCTTTTGAACTTGTAGAACACGGGATCAAAATGAATCTTCAAAAAGCATGTCTTTCGCTTGCTTCCGTCAAATCGATTGCCTCCGTTTCAAAAAAAGCAGAGGAACCAGCGTTTCTACAATTAAAAGAAAAATATAATTGGGAATTCAAAATCTTTTCACCGGAAGAATTAGATGCGGTGGAAGGAATCCTAAATCCGTCTGAAACAGTCAGACAATTTGTCGGTACGCGGGGCGTATCCGAACCGGCGGCATTGCTTGCCGCAGGCACTCAAAGTCTTCTGGTGCCAAAGCAAATCTATAAAGAACCTGAGATTCCCCGGTCCATGACCGTCGCGGTAGCGAGAATCTTATACCCTTGCCGGGAACCTCAGGAAGTTTTAAAGAAAGGTTAATTTTCAGAAATATGGAAAATAAAAATGGACAACTTTACATCGTAGGCATTGGGCCAGGCAGTGAGAATCATCTCACGCCAGCGGCTTTGGAGGCCATCTCCAAGGCTGATTTGATCGTCGGCTACAGCACCTACATCCGGCTCGTGCAGCATATCATCACGGGTAAGCAAGTCGTCAAAACAGGAATGACAGAAGAAATCGGAAGAGCGAGGGCTGCCGTGGAACGGGCCAAAGCAGGGGAAAGCGTTGCGCTTATTTCCTCGGGGGATGCGGGCGTCTACGGCATGGCAGGACTTGTTTTTGAAGTTCTGCGCGAAATGAGGTGGAAACGCGGCGAATCACCAAACCTTCACATTATTCCCGGCATTACGGCGATTAATTCCTGCGCCTCCCTTCTTGGAGCCCCGCTTGTTCACGATTTTTGTTCCATTTCCCTTTCGGATCTTTTGACGCCCTGGCCTGTCATTGAAAAGAGAATAGATGCAGCCGCGAAAGCCGATTTTGTGATCGGACTTTACAATCCTAAAAGCGGTCGGCGGACCAAACAGATCGTGATTGCTCAACAGATCATTAGCCAATACCGGAAACCGGAAACGCCGGTGGGACTTGTGAAGAGTGGATACAGAGATATACAGAAAGTCGTTCTTTCGGATTTAGCGCATTTTCTGGATTACGAAATAGGAATGTTGACCACCGTTATTGTTGGAAATACCAACACTTCTGTTTTTGAAGGCTATATGGTAACGCCCCGGGGATACACCAATAAATATGATTGGGACGGCGAAGCCCATGCTGGACAAAGACCAGGATTTTCACTTCGTCTTGATGGTGAGGGAAAACCTGTTAAGGAGGTTCCGGTAGAGTCATGATGCAGGTTGCTGTAAAAGTCTCAAAAGTCTACCGCCTCGCAGGAGCTATCTTAGCTGAGACCAATGGCGAATATTATTTGGTGGGTGAACTCAAAGAACCGTGTGATTTTGAAAAACATGGTTTTGAGAAGCCCCCAGAATCAGATCCCGATCATCCCGTGAAATATAAAAAGCTCAAAACGATTGGATTGGTTTCACTTGAAGAAGAACATCTTGAAATGGAAACGCAGGGAGAAGAATTGGCAGAGCTTGTTTTCAAACGTTTCGTCATTTTACGTAATTATTCGGTGAGTGACCGGCTTTGGAGAGTTGTGATGGTGAGGAAAAAAAATGGAGCTGCAGACGCCCGCTGGCTAGAGCAGATGCCTGATGAGGTTTGGGAAATTGTGCGGGAAAATATTTTAAAATGTTTATGAGGAGAATTTCAAAGTGAAGGTTTACATCATTGGCGCCGGGCCGGGTGATCCGGAGCTTATTACGGTCAAAGGGGCCAAGCTTATTGAGCGTTGTCCGGTTGTGCTTTATACAGGTTCTCTTGTTCCAAGAGAAGTGATTGCCTATGCCAGTAAAAATGCGCGAATTATGGATTCCTCTTCGATGGATTTGAATCAGATTGTTAATATTCTCAAAGAAGCTTATCAAAATGATCAGGACGTGGCCCGAGTTCATACAGGCGATCCTTCTATTTTTGGTTCAACGGCTGAACAGATCAGAAAGATGGAAGATCTCGGCATCCCTTATGAGATTGTGCCGGGAGTTTCTTCCTTTGTTGCTGCCGCTGCGGTTTTAGGCAAGGAATTGACTTTGCCTGAGCTTTCTCAGACCGTAATTATCACACGGGCTGAAGGCCGAACGCCAATGCCTGAGCTTGAGAAATTATCCGCTTTAGCCCAACACCACGCGACCCTGGTTCTTTTTTTAAGCGTCACTCACATGAGGAAAATCGCAGAGGATTTAATGCCGCATTATGGAAAAGATTGTCCGGTAGCTGTGGTGCAAAAGGCCACTTGGCCGGATCAAAAAATTGTCCAGGGGACTTTGGAGGATATCACGGAAAAAGTCCGCAAAGCGAAGATTACGGCTACGGCCCTTATTCTAGTGGGGAAAGTTTTGACTTCTAAAGACTTTGCGAATTCCAGGCTTTATGATCCTGAGTTTACTCATGCTTTCCGTAACGCCAAGACTGCGTCATCAGGTCAAGCGACCTTGATGAGCTAGAGAGTATGTCCACGTTGATTTTGATCCGGCATGGGCAGACTTTGTGGACAAAGCAAAAAAAATACCAAGGGCATACAGATTTAAGGCTTTCTGCCAAAGGGCGCCAGAGTACACGCTCACTTTCAAAGAGACTTGAGAAAATCGGAATGGATTTTCTTTATACGTCACCTTTGAAGCGCGCCCGTGAATCCTGCGCAATCCTTAACCGCAGAATTCGTCTCAAGCCTCGTATGGATTCACGTCTCAAAGAAATAAATTTTGGAGTTTGGGAAGGAAAATCGGCTAAAGAACTCATTACGGCCAAGGAGCCTGCTTACCTTTCATGGATGAAAGGTAAGTGGAAAACTCCACCTAGGGGAGAATCGCTTAGTTCATTTCGCCGAAGGGTTAGGAATTTTTTAAAGGAATGTCTTAAACAACATACAGATCAAAAAGTTGGGATTGTTTGTCACGGAGGGACGATTCGCATGATAGCTTTGGAAGTGCTTGGCCTTCCTATGGAGCATTTTTTTTCCTTTCGTATGAAGCCCGGTTCTTTTTTGATTTTGGAGAGTAATAAGATCTTAGCGCGATGAATTCAAAACCAACGAAGATTTTAATTACAGGCGGAGTGCGGAGCGGAAAAAGTCGGTATGCCGTGAATCTTGCTTTGGGGTATCCTGCGCCTCGCGTTTTTTTGGCAACTGCCGAGGCCTTTGATCAGGGCATGAAAGAGCGTATCGCAAAGCATCAAGAGGAAAGACGGGAAAACTTTCTGACGGTTGAAGAACCCGTGAATCTGGCGACAAAAATACGGAATCTTGAAGTCCAGCCGACAGTGATGGTTGTCGATTGCTTAACAGTGTGGGTCAATAATCTTCTTTATCATTTTTCAGAAAAAGAGAAAGAAATTCGCAAGGCGGTTCGGGATTTGATTCAAGCGGTCGAGCAGAATCCATTTCCAGTTATTTTTGTTACAAATGAAGTGGGCCTTGGCCTAATTCCCGATAACACCCTTAGCCGGCGCTATATCGATGAACTTGGAAATTTAAATCAAAGCCTTGCCCGCCTTTGTGATGAAGTTATTTTCATGGTTTCGGGCATTCCGGCACAGATTAAGGGAGGAATTCATGCGCGAGTGGATAACTGAAATACAGAACATTGTCAGTTTAGATCCTGTTTGGAGAAAAAAAGCCCGAGAGCACTTGAGAAAACAAACACGGCCCGAAGGAAGTCTTGGTGTTTTGGAAAGCCTGTTGGAACGTCTTGTGGCGATTCAAAAAAAAGAGACCCCCGTAATTCATCCCCGGCCAATTTATATTTTTGCGGCTGATCATGGAGTTACAGAGGAAGACGTCAGCCTTTATCCGCGTGAAGTGACGAAAGCTATGGTTCTTAATTTCTTAAAGGATAAAGCGACAATCAACTCCCTTGCCCATTATGTTGGGTCGCATGTAAGAGTGATTGATATTGGAGTCGATGCTGATTTTCAGCCAAACGGTTGGCTTATTAATGCAAAAATTCGTAAGGGGACCAGAAATATGACTCGTGAAGCAGCAATGACGCCGGAAGAACTTGATCAGGCGTTGCAGGTAGGCTGGGATTTAATCCAGAAGGCAAAAACCAGCGGAATGAAAATCATCGCCCTCGGTGAAATGGGAATTGGAAATACGACTGCGGCAAGTGCGGTGAATGCAGCCTTAACGGGTCAACCTGTCGAGCTCATGACCGGCCGCGGAACCGGTTTAGGCAATGAAATGCTTCAACATAAGATCGAAGTGATTAAACGTGCTCATGCACTTCATGCAAAAAATTTCACCGATCCTCTTAAGATTGTGCAATGTGTGGGTGGTTATGAGATTGCCGCCATGACTGGAGCCATCTTATCTGCCGCAAGATCCTCACTGCCAGTTGTTGTGGATGGTTGGATCGTTTCTGCTGCAGCGCTCACGGCAATCCGCCTTAATCCTAAAGTCCTTGATTATCTCTTCTTTGCCCATCAGTCTGAAGAACAGGGGCATCGGTTTATTCTGGAAATGCTTGAAGTTCAACCGATCTTGAATCTTTCCATGCGTCTTGGGGAGGCGAGCGGCGCGGCTTTGGCCATGAGCATTTTAGAGGCTTCGGTGCGCATCTATAATGAAGTGGGCACTTTTGCTGATACCGGTGTTCCAAATCGGAAGGATAGGCTACAAGCTGTACCTGCGAGAACAGGTAGGGATCGAAGATAAAGGCTCATGCCAAAAATTTCAGGCAAGACATCATTATCAGATGACATTTGCGAGGCTGTCCGTTTCCTGACGGTCTTCAAATTCCCTTCGCGGAATTTTTTTCCAGCAAATGCCTTAGCCCGATCAATGGTTTTTTTCCCCGCTGCAGGTCTTTTGATCGGTGGTCTCTCTCTCGGACTGTTTAGAATTTCTGAAACGTTCTTCCCACCACGAATCGCTACTCTGGTTTTACTCATTGCTCCAATTTTAATGAGTGGTGGCCTTCATGTGGATGGTTTCGCAGATTTTTGTGACGGCTTTTTTGGAGGGAAAGAAAAATCCGATATCTTGCGTATCATGAAAGATTCAAGAGTCGGTGCTTGGGGAGCTTTGGGCGTTGCATTGCTCGTCCTTACTAAATTTGAACTTCTCCAAACTCTGCCTTTTAAAGCGCCCTTTTTTCTTATGGCGATGGCAGCTTCGCGTTGGTCTCAAGTGCTTTTAAGCTTTTATCTGCCTTATGCGGGTTTGGGTGGCGGCGTCAGCGAATATGTAGCAAGCAAAGTTGGATTGCGCGAGGTACTTGGCGCTACTTTGTTTTTAATTCCGCTGATCTTTTGGCTTCAAAAAGAAGGAGTTTTTATTTTAGGGGGACTTGCTCTATTCCTCTTTTTGCTTGGATTTTATTTCAAGAAGAAAGTCGGAGGTATTACAGGAGATCTTCTTGGGGCAGCCAGTGAATTGACTGAGGTTTTTGTTCTCCTTTTAGCGACAAGTGGAATACAGAAATGATGAATAAGAAAATTAAACAGAATAAAGGACGGGTAGAACACGGCGGAAACCTTCGTGATTTTTCCGAGCGTTTTCAAATCCATGAAAATGAAATCATCGATTTTTCGAGCAACATCAATCCTTTAGGCATAGCTCCCTCCGTAGCATCGGTCTATCATGAATCCCTCTCGGAAATTACCCGTTATCCTGATCCTGCAGCCCGGGAGTTACGCCAAGAAATCGCCCACCAATATGATCTGAAACCGGAAAATGTAATTGCGGGAAATGGATCCATGTCGCTTATTGAGCTTGCAATCCGGACGATCCGGCCGCGCCGTGCCCTTCTTGTCGAGCCCTGCTTTGTTGAATATAAGCGCTTGTTAAAAATGATTGGAGCGCAGATCCATAGCATTACGTTGAGTGAGAAAAATGAGTTTCGATTCTCTCTTTCTCAAATAGAGGGTGTAATGAACGGAATCGACATGATCATTCTGGGGCATCCTAATAATCCGACGGGAACAGCCCTTGAGCGTTCAGAGATGCTTTCTTTGATGACTTCTGCAAAGAAGCGGGGAATCTTCCTGTTAATCGATGAAGCATTTTGCGATTGGTCTTCCGATCTTTCTGTTGCACGAGAAGCGGAAAAAAACAAGATGTTAATTGTCACGCGATCTCTAACGAAACTTTTTTGTCTTGCAGGCATACGGTCCGGATTCGCCTTAAGCACTAAGAAGATCATCGAAAGAATGCGGACACTTCAAGAGACATGGTCTTGCAATGCCTTGGCCCAGCGATTATCGATTGCGGCCTTGCGGGATACCGAATATAGAAAGCGTTGCCTTGATTGGTTTCAGACAGAATCGGCCTATCTTTTTAAAGGCCTTTCGTGTGTTCCAGAGATTAAAGTCTATCCAAGCCGTGCCAATTTTTTTCTTATCAAGCTTAAGGATCGCGAGAAGCAGCGTCATTCTTTTCTTGAAGCGCTTACGGCGAAGGGTGTTTATTTAAGAGAGTGCCAAGGATTTCAAGGATTGGACAAAGCTTTTTTCCGGCTCGCTCTTAAGTTGAGAGAGGAAAATGATTTGTTGCTTAAAATTTTCCATGACGATTTATTGCCACAGCAAATCTCCACTGAAAAAGTGAACTGCTGATGGAAAGATATTCAGCGGATTTTTAAATATGCTCGCTCTGCTTCTTGCCTTTGTAGTAGATCTTTTCATTGGAGACCCTGTTTATCCCTATCACCCCGCCCGCTTGATGGGGTGTGGGATTGAATGGGGCGAATCCTTTCTACGTAAAACCATCCAAAATGAAAGGTTGGCAGGAACATTACTGGCTCTATGCTTTCCTGTGCTTGTTTTCTTCTTGGTTTGGTCTTTCATTCTTATCCTGACGAAGATTCATTTCGTATTAGGCTGGATAGCTAATTGTTTTGGAATTTATTCTTCGATTTCAGTACACGATTTACGTAAGGAGGCGGTTCGGATTTATAAGGATTTAAAAGAAAATAATCTTGAAGCGGCCCGGCAGGATGTCGCAAGAATCGTCGGGCGTGAGACATCTCATTTGAATGAAGGAGAGATTGCAAGAGCCTGTATTGAATCCGTTGCTGAAAATTCTGTCGATGGAATTGTCGCACCCCTTTTCTATGCCACCTTGGGAGGAGCACCTTTGGCGCTGGCCTATAAAGCCGTCAACACACTGGATTCAATGATCGGTCACAATAATGAAAGGTACCGGTATTTTGGTTTTTTTGCTGCTAAACAGGATGATTTTATTAATTGGCTTCCCGCGCGTCTTTCTTTTGGGCTCATTAGCCTTGCTTCAATTTTTGTAACTCCACGAACTAGCGAGGCGTTTAAAACGGGATGGCCTTACGCAATGACACCTTCTTATGGAAACAGCCCGATTCCGGAAGCAACGTTTGCTGGAGCCTTGGGTATAAGACTCGGCGGTGAAAATCTTTATCATGGAAAAATAATGCAAACACCTTTTCTAGGTATGCCCCTAGAACCTCTTGAGTCTGAGACAATACCAAAGGCGCTCGACCTTATGATGGCCTTGGCTTGGACAACTTTATTTTTCTGTCTCATGATCTAATATGCGATCAACCAGTTATGAATAGCTAAAACGAAAAGGAAATCTTATGCCATCCAAACAATTAGTAGACAAAGCACCCCGTGCTCATCGGGATATCAAAAAGTTAAAAAAAGTAGGATTAATTCTGGTGCACACCGGCGGCGGGAAAGGAAAATCAACGGCTGCTTTTGGAACCGCGTTGCGAGCTTTGGGTAGAGGATATAAAATTGCCATGGTGCAATTTATTAAAGGAAAATGGAAGACTGGAGAAGTAGAGGCATTCAAGAAATTTGGAGATCAGTGTAAGGTTTTCACTATTGGTGATGGCTTTACATGGAATACTCAGAATTTTGAGCAAGATGTAAAGACCGCTAAATGTGCATGGGAAAAATGTCGCGAGATTTTGCATGATAAAGAACATCAACTTGTGATCTTTGACGAAATCAATTATGTGTTGAAATATAATTTTTTGGATACGGAAGAAGTCGTGAGCGAGATCAAGCGTAAACCTCTTTTAAAGCATGTCATCCTTACCGGAAACGGTGCTCCTGAAGCTCTTATCGAAGCGGCCCACCTTGTGACCGAGATGAAATGTATTAAGCATCCCTATCAACAAGGGATCAAAGCTCAACCGGGAATTGAATATTAAATTTTTCAACCGGTTTTCCTTACATCAAGAATAGTCAATTTCAAGCAATTTACCGCAAGAGCTAGGAAAAATCATCCACCCCTTGAAAGCACTAGATTTATAAGTTAAATTTTTAGTGTAATGAAAGAAAACACTAGTTCTAGAAATCCGACCATTAAAGATGTTGCCCGTGAAGCTGGTGTTGGTACCACGCCAGTAAACCGGTATTTTGACTTGCGGATGCGAATGAGTCTCAGGCCGCAGACGCGTGAAAAAATTGAACAAGCAATTGCAAGTCTCGGCTACAAGCACACTCCCCGTATCAGACGAAAAAGCAAGGGGGAGGCTAAAAAATATCTCTTTGGTCTATTAACGTCGCTTTCAAAGGATGTTTTTAATTCCCGGTATCATACGGGGATTCTCTCCGGGGTTTTTGACCGCATTGGTCAGACTTCACACGAGCTCAAATTTTTCTTATTGAAAGACCGTCATTACGAACGGCTTGAAGAGGTTCTCTTTCAACACGCCATTGACGGCCTTATGATTTTGACATGGCGTATTCATCCTAATTTAGTCCGTCTTGTAGAGCAGAGTTCCGGGGAAGTGCCGCTAGTCGTTTTTAATGATTATGATCCGAAATTGAAGGTAAACATTCTCTATACAGATGTCAAAGAGGGGATTCGGCAAGCCGTTTTTTATTTGCTTGAAAAAGGTTACGAAACAATCGGAATGTTGGGAGGCCCCTCTGAGATTCTCTTCCATGACAAGAATGAGACTCTACGGGTTCCCTCGATTGATGCTAAGGAGAAATTGACAGGATTCCTTGAGGCGTTTAAGGAAAAGAGGATATCCATAGCTAAAAACATGATTCACGAATGTCCCTCTTACCGGGAGGGCGATGGATATTTAGAAATGAAGAAATGGATTAAAAAGGGGAATTTACCAAGAGCTTTGATTGCAGCCAATGACGAGATTGCGCTTGGAGCCATGCGTGCGCTTAAAGAGTCAAGACTATGGTGCCCCGATTCGGTAGCTTTAGTGGGTTTTGATGATATTGAAAAAGCGAAATTAGTATCTCCCTCTCTCACCACGATTCGCCAGCCTCTTTATCAAATGGGACAGGATGCCGTGGATATTTTGATTGAGAAGATGCAATCTCCTGGAAAAGAGCCAGTTCAAAGGCGGTATGTTCCCGAACTGATAATCCGTCAGACGGCGTGAACTTGAGCCCGTTAATAATCTGTTAATGATAGATTTATTACGCTAATAGTAGTTTGTGTCTTTAATCTTTCTAAAATTGCATTGTCTGTGTAAGTGGATCATTTTAATATGATAAAGGGATAAATAGGTTCAACAAAATCAAACCGGGAGTGATCCCAAAGGAGTGTATATGTGAAATGAACAAAAAACCCGAAGGAAAACAAATCTCTGCCGATGGCTTAAGAACCGTAAGATGCGGTGATTGTCATCGGGTACTTGGGGAGAAAGATGAGATGTATTGGAACAAAGCCCCGGAAAAGATGGGATGTCAAAAGTGCAAAAACGATGCCTGTTATCATACCAGTATTTGGAATTTTCAAAAACCTTCTAAAGTCATTCACCGTTATTGGTGCAATTTTTGCCGTGAAGAATTTGACCGTACGGTCCCTTCGGATAGAAAATATTGCCCTGATTGTAAGCAGTTTTTTATCTTTTCTTTTGGTTTGCTTTTAAACCTGCCCTATGGTCCCAATTCATTAGCCGCTTGACGCTTTCTACTCGATCTTACCAAACTTTAGGTTTTCCGCACCCAGGCATGCCTTTTTGGGCCGCCCCTTCACTTCGTTACGGGTCTACCAGCAACTCGACTACGCTCCCTCGACATAAAATTTGATCTCGGGATCGTAGTCGACTTGCTGATTCCGGCATGCCTGGGTGTGGTGTTGAGCTCTCCATCTAATTCCTCCAACAGATGTAAAAAAAATTTTCTCCAGGGGAATTTCAAGAAAACGAGGGGTAGCCTAAGACAAGACCCCCCCTTTTTGCCCAATACTATGAGAGAACATATAAAAACAACCCCCAGTCCTAAACCTGGGTTTTTAACTGGCGCTAAAGCCAAAAAAATGGAGATTGCGATATGAAGAGTCTGGAAGCTAGCCAAGAACGTATGTTTACTCCGAACGTTAGAATCGTTTCCAGAAGTTTTACTGCAAAATTCAGAGCATTATTCATTACGGGAATCAGTCTTGGTATTGTGCTTTTTGTGGCACTTACCACGGTTTCTGTGTTGAATCGAGGTTCTGATTTTGTAGGGGCTACGTGGAAGCGGAATTGGGATAGGAAAGAGTCTGTACGGCGGGATCTTATGATTCCAAAAGTGCAGAGGCCCATTCCATTGCAAACCTTTCGATCTACGGTGGTGATTACTCAAAAACCGGAAAGTCCTCGGGATACGATCCGGGAGTCGAGTTATTTTTTGGATGACCTTAACCGGTTTTCCCAATCACTTGCCAGGTTTGCAAAGTAAGTGAAAGAAGAGGATTCAGGGGAGAGGAAATTTTCTCTCCCCTCGAGGTCAGAGTCTCGTTCCTCGGGGGAAGATCCTGCAAGAAAGCATTTGGAAGGAATTGAGGGTGTTCCAGATAATCCAGAGATTCGAGGGAGCGATGATTCTACAGAGGCGCGTGACTCAGAATCCCTTGAGCTCACGCCCAGGGATCTTGAGATATTCCGTTTTATGCATGAACAGCGCTATCTAGCCTACAACCAGATCCAGTCAGCATTCTGGCCAAAATGTGCGGAAGAAACGAAGGCGTGCCGGGCGCGTATTGAAAAACTCAAAACGGAGGGATACCTGACTAAAAGGCCTTCGGCAAGGATCCGTAATCTTGCCCTTTACTTTGCTACAGCAAAGTCCTTTGAAGAGCTGAAAAAAAGAGGGCGCGATTCCGGGATTCCTCTTTATGAGCCGACGCTCCATTTCGAGCGCACGATTAAGCACGATTTGAACGTTACAAACCTCCGAATTCTTTTTAAGGAACTTGGATTAGCGACTTGGACCAGTGAAAGGCTCTTAAGAGAAAGAGATCATCTGCTGTCCCGATTGCCGGATGGTGTTTTAAATCTCTTTGGGAAGAAAGTCGCCATTGAATTCGAAAATGATTTAACAAAGAGCACTGATCGGTATCGAAAGTTGCTGAGCGACTATAAGGACCATAAGGAATATTTCCTGGTCTTTTTAGTGATTGCTGGGAACTTGAAGGACTGGCTTGTGAGCGATCTGGATTACGATGTCAAACAGATGTGGATGACGACATATAAAGAGCTGATGAACAGGAAACAGAAAGCACAGTTTGAAAACAAAGGAGCCTATTTTGAGCTGAGCCGTATTTTGTGAGGGATGATGAATAAGCCTCCGGTAAAAGGAGAACCACTCATAATCAAAGTTATCGGTGGGATTTTTATTGGAATCCCGCTTGGGATTTCAAAAGGTATTTTGATTCTGATTGCGAAGATTGAGCAGGCTGGACTTAAGAAACTGATTTTGGGAGTTCTGGTTTCGTTTTCCGCTCTTTGCCTTTTGGGGGTCGGACGATTCTTTGAACTTTTAGACTTGCTCTTTCGAAACGGAATGGTGAATCCTGCATGGGAGAGAGGCATTAAGTTCGGCGTCTTTTATCTGATTTATGGGGTTATGACGATGCCCGTATTTTTGCTCATTGCCCACTTCAATCAGGACGACCGGTTGTTTAAACAGGAAAGTCAAAAGCGAGATCCCGATCCGAAGCGGATGCGCAGGAATCGGCTGAAATCGAATTATCATAAGGTCTATATTGGTGAGACGTTTAATCCGCCGAGACCGCTTTATCTGACTAACGATCAACGTCTGATGCACACCCAGGTCGTCGGCTCTACCGGGACAGGAAAAACCGAGTCCGTGCTTCTTCCGATACTCGCTCATGATGTGGCGCACGGCAAGGGAGCGATCGTACTTGACGGCAAAGGTGATTTGGAGCTTCTTGACCGAATTCACGCCATTGTCAAAAGGCAGAACCGGCTCGATGATTTCTTCTTTTTCTCACTCAGCCAGCCGGAGAAATCTAACACTTACAATCCCCTTTACCGTGGTAATCCAACCGAGCTGAAAGATAAGTTAGTCAACAGCATGGCATGGAGTGAAGAGTTTTACCGCCGTATGGCGGAACAGGCTGCGCTAACTCTTTTTAATGCGCTCGCGGCAATCGAAAAGACCGCAAGATTTCGAGAGCTTCACAGTTATTTGACGGATCGTAGAGCCTTGAAAAAGCTTTCGGAGGAGATCAAAGACCCGGTTCTTAAAGAAGATATTGATAAGATGGAGAATGGTTTTAGGGACAATCAGAAGTTTCTCTCAGGGCTTATGGCCGATCTTTTTCTTACGGCAAGGAGTGAATTTTCAGATTTGCTGGACACCGAGGAGCCGGAAATCGATCTGCTCGATCTCTATGAAAACAATCGGATCTGTTATTTCGCCCTGGATTTGCAGAAATACGCAGATACGTCACGACGTTTAGGAAGGATGATTATTCAGGATATTCGTGCGGTCTCAAGCCATATTCAGACGAATATCCAGGCCGCGAAGCGTCATTTTTTCCCCGTTTTCATCGATGATGCGAGTTCGTTCTTGGAGCTGAACTACATCGATTTTCTCAATAAATGCCGGGCAAGCGGCTATGCCGTAACCATGCTTCATCAGTCGCTGGGTGATTTGATGTTCCGCGGAGCTCCGAATTTTCAGCAGCAGGTCATTGAAAATACCAATATCAAGATTATCCTGAGGCAGGACGACCCGTATTCGGTTGAAAAATTTGCGAAAATCGCCGGCACACGCCGGACGGCGATTTCAACGTATCAGACAGAAGAAAAAATACTCGGCAAGGGATTGACGGGTACGGGATCGGTACGGGAAGGACAAACTTTCAGAATCGAACCGGATTCGATACGCGCACTGAAGCGTGGAGAAGCGGTTGTGATTTGGAAGAGCCCGTCACTTTTAACTGAGCATGTAAAACTGGACTTCTTCGGATATCCGAGTTATCCGGGAATCTTTGAGCCGAATCATGGGAGACCGGTTAAGAAGAAGACGGAAAAAACTAAGAAAAAAAAGACAGAAGAAGAACAGAAAACGGTACCCACTCAGGATCAAATGCCTGCGGGGATTGCCAACCCGTTAGAGAAAATTATGGAAGTAGAGGAAGAAATACGTCAACAGCGTAGCGGAAAATAAAGCTTCATACTATTCCTACTTTATCAATCGGGGAAGGTTCTTGAGTCAATGACTTGAGGGCCTTCCCTTCTTTTTTTCTTGAACAACGTAACAAAACTTTAAGGAGGAAAAAACCATGAATTGCAATTAAGAAGAGCCGTAAAGCAGCGCTTTATATCGATCTAACGTAAATCTGTAAGGAGAAGGTTCTCAAGTGAATGACTTGAGGGTCTTCTCCTTTTCTTTTTTGAAGCAGATTGTAAGAAGGAGGTGATCACAGAACCCAAGACAAAAGATTCAATACAACAAACTATTCAACTTCAAAAAATAAAAGGAGAAACAAAAAATGGAAACAACAACTCAAGAAAATAAAGACTTTTCAACCGAAGTTATTTGCATCATCCCGCGGTCCGAGAACGAAGTTTATCGGATTTCAAAGATCGCCTACAAAGGAACTTCCTTTAGGGATGTGCGAATTTTCTTCAAACCGAAGCAAGAAGACCGGTTAGCGCCTACCAAGAAAGGGCTTTGGATTGAAGAAGCGCTTCTGGAGGAGGTCGTCAATGGGCTTGTCATTGCGAAGAACTGGCCGAAGGTCGAACGGCCTGAAGGTGCGAAATTCCACAGTGTGACTGTGTGGGAGATCCCACTGTCTGAGAAGGAGATTTACCGGATTTCGAAAGGGTGCGGGGAGAAAAACGGTTTTGTGGATCTACGCCGCTTTTTCAAAAAGGATGGGCAATTCGTTCCCTATAAAAGAAAGGGTGTGACAATCACCGAAGCCTGTCTAGATCAAGTAATCGAAGGGCTTCAATTGACAGAACCAAGACAGCTTGATTCGAATTCATAATTCGGATCTAAGCGTTTCAAACTAGGGATAAGGGAGAGGTGGTTTCGGCTGCCTCTCCCTTTTTATTTTTCATGAAAGGAGAGACGGATATGGAAGAGAACACAATTGATGAACTTTTTCCTCAAGAAGACGAGCATCAAGAACTTTGCTTTTAAAGCTTTTAAAGTAATGGTTTAAAAAACAAAACAATGAAAAAAGGCGGGGAGATTTGTTTCTCCCCGCCTTTTTTTCGTTATCAAACCTTTTAAGAAAGGACATGTTTATGAACCCAAAATTTATCAAACGTATCGTCGCTCATTATGTCCGGGAAAAAGATGTCCCTTATTTCGAGATGGTACGGGAACCAAGTGAAGCTGTAGAGCGATTTAAGTTTCTTGAAATAAGCGACAGGGAGCAGTTTGTGACGCTGCACCTTGATAAAGGAAACCGGCCGATTTGCTGGGATCGGGTTTCGGTCGGGACATTAGATGAAGTTGGCGTGAATCCGCGTGAAGTTTTCAAGACCGCGCTTTTGTCAAATGCCTCGGCCATGATTTTTATGCACAACCACCCTTCCGGACGGGTCGAGCCTTCACCAGAAGATCGAAATATAACGAGGAAGCTTTTAGAAGTTGCCCAGCTTCTTGGAATCAAGATTTTGGATCATCTCATCATTGGCGAGGGTGCTTTTTTTTCCTTTCGGGAACACGGGTTACTTTAAAAATATGAATCCTTAAAAAGAGAGGACTAAAACATGGAAACGATGAAAAGTGAAGAAACCTTTGAAGCGAGGATTGCCAGAGAAAAACAGGAAGAGAAAACGTACAAAGCAAGAGTCGAATCGCTAATTTCTGAAGTCTCGAAGATTTTAGGATTTACCCCGCAAAAGAATAGGGATGATTCGTGGCGTTACGTTTCTCTCGATATCAAGAAAGGGGAGGAGTGTTTGCATTTCACTTCTGGAAATTATGAACTGAAAGATCGGCTTAAAATCTCGGGCAATTTTCCCAGAACCGAAAAAGGAGAGTATATCGATCCTTACGACTATCGTGATAAACGTCATGAGATCACGGTTTCAATCACCAAAACGACGGAACAAATCGCAAGAGATATTGAACGGCGTTTTCTACCTCTCTACAGGGAATTGCTTAACCGCGTCATCCAGCGTGTCAATCAATCCAATGAATATGACAGGACTTGCACGGAGAATCTTGAAGAGATCAAAGGCAAAAAACTAACCGAGGAAGAGAAAAAACAGCACCGATTTGAGTTACACGGTGAAATCTATGGAGAGTTTTCGGTTCATGGTGATAGCGTCAAAATCGAGCTCAATTCTGTGCCGGTTGAGATGGCCAAAAAAGTAATGCAACTCATTGATCAAAAAAACTGAAAGGAGGACTCGATTTATGAAAATCATTATTGTACGTGGCGGAGTAGTTCAAGGTATCTATTCTGACAAGGCTGAAGAAGTGCATGTAGTCGATTATGACGGTGAAGACAACTCAAAAATAAATCGGTATGAATGGGAAGTCAGTGAACTGATTAAAAAGCACAATCTCCAAGAAATTTATTAGAGAAGTGCTCTTGATGGACGCGCGCAACTAATCTAAGAACAAAAAGTTTAAAACCGTAAAAAGGGGCAGGGATTCATTTCTCTGCCCTTTTCTTTTTTTGACAAAGGAGGAATCAAAAAAAGGCCTTTTTTTTATGCTTTAAATTGCTATTTTTATTTATAGGAAGAAATTCAATCATACAAATTGATCGCCTTTAAAAGAGATTGATCAATCTCATACAAGATTTTTTATTTATGATCTTGTAAATCTCGAAGGAGTCTGGTAGTTTTTAAATTAACCGATTTCAGCGCAGTACCGGCTAGATCGGTAAAAAGGCGAAGAGCCTTTTTCTGTTGCGGCGCAAACCTGAGCTTCGGCTCTGCGAGAGCACGCATGATAAACTTCAACGCGAAGAAGTGGGTAAGTCGGGGGCGAGTACCCCACCGTAGAATGAAAGCGGTACTCCAATCTGAATACCCCATAAGGCCGTGTGTGGACCGAACGCGGCAACGCGGAGGATATCCGCTTCGCAGTTGAAGTGTCTCTTTTTTCCCCTTCCAACTCTTTCCATCTGTATGTCCTTTTTGACTTCACTTTTTTGCTGTCATTTTAGGGACAGCATTCTAACCATCAAACAGCTTTCCAAAAGGCTGTTTTTCTTTTTTTAGAACCTTTTTCGAAAGGATATTTCAACAAGGGACATCGTGTGTCCTGATATTTTAGCAGTTTAAAAACTGGTTTTTTATTTTTAAGAAGCGGCAATCCTTCGGGTTGCCGTTTTTTTTTGTGTTCGTTCGGTTCTCCAACGCGGCGGAAAAGGAGAATCGAAATGGCAACAAACAAAGAAAGCAAAAACATCAAAATAAAGGAGGCTAGTGACACCTGTTTTGAACCGCCAAGACCAAGGACGAGGATTAGGGAAGTGAATTTCATGCGTGTGGAAGATACGCAGGGTCAAGTTCTTTCAGCTTTTGAACTTGAGGTGAAAGAGAAAATCGCATGCGTCTCAAGTCCTTACGAGGAATTGGCACAGAAGGAAGAGAAGAAGGAGAAGCGTGAAAAAGCGAAGCGTACATTAGCCAAGCTTCTTAAGAGTACAAAGCTGACTCCCAATCAGAAGACCTGCTATGAACTGAGTTTTATCGAGGAACTTCCTGATTCAGAGGTAGCAGCGCGCTTATCGGTGTCAGCTTCTCGGGTTCGCAGCTTGAAAAGTTCTGTGATCAGCACATTCAGGCGGACCCAAGATAAATTCAGGCGTATGGAATTTATCGCCCGAGCAGCAGACAGCCACAAACTGTCCCCTCGCCAACAGCTGATCTGGAAACTTTGTTATGAAAGCCATCTTTGGGCGAAGGAAATTGCCAGCAAATTGGGCACGACAGAAAAGACCGTTGAGATGGTTCTGAGACGACTGCGGAAAAAAATTTTCCCCAGGGGAATTTCAGAAAAACGAGGGGCAGCCTAAGACAAGACCCCCCCTTTTTGCCCAATACTATGAGGGGAGTGTGACATCCCAAAAAAATCAGGAAGCCCAGTGCTTCCAAACCGGGGATTCGCTCACCTCCCCTCACCCTCACAAGGAGAAAAGAAAACGTGGACAGAAACAATTTTCAACAAAGGATTCAAAAAACGCTGATTTTAGGATCGCTAATGCTTTTGCAAACGCACCTTGCATTTGCGGAAGCCACATCCGAATCAGATTTACAGGCGTTTTTGCAAGGGGTCGGCGATTTTTTAATTCACGTGGTGGGTCCTGCCGTTCTGGTTATCGGTATTGCGATTGCCGGAGTTGGCATGGCGCTCGGTGATGAGCGGGCGATGCAACGTGGTTTTCTTGCGGCGGGGGGCGGAGCGCTCATTTTACTTTCCAGAGCCGTCCTTGATTTTATTCAAAACATCACACGATTTTAGGAGAAGAAAAAAAATGAAGACCATTAAAGGCTACAACAAGATTCAAAGCAAAAACAAACTTTTTGGGCTCGAGTTTTTTGATCTCTTGCTTTTGCTTGGTATTTATTTGGCGGTCTTCGTTTTCTCTAAAAATCTTCTCATCAATCTTGCGGTTGTCTTAACCGCGTACTTTTTCTTAAGACTCTACAAAAAAGGAAAATCACCGCACTGGACGGGATCAGTGATTCGGTTTCTTTTGCGTCCTAAAAAGTACCCCATGAAACGTGAAAGACTAAAGGATATTTTTCAATGAAAACAAAGTTACTTATTAAAACACGCGATTTGATCCAGAAAGAATCGAAACCGTCTTTCTTGCGGGATCTTGATCTTTATTCAATCGAAGAAGGAATTTTAATCGGCATCACAGGATCGCTAGGATATGCTTTTCGCCTGGAAGGTCAGGATCTTCTTTTGAAAACGGATGCCGAGATGGAAGATTTTGAAAGGAAGACGCGCCGGTTTTTAAACAGCCTTCCCGAAGGGACCACTCTTCACTTCATTGTTCGCTCTGAAAAGGGAGATGAAAACGCCCTCCACGAGTACGCCAATTCAATCCAGGTCCAAAATTCGCTTACCCAGAGATTCGTTCGCGCCAAGATGGAGGCTTATCGGGAAAGCCCTTTCCGCAAAAGAGAAGTTTTTTTATTTGTCGTGATCCATCCTGCAGGAAGGAAACCGAGGTCATCATTTCTACCGGATCTTTCTATCGCATTCGGTAAAAAAACTCACCGTTTTTCCGAGCTTGAATATAACACGGCAAAAACCGTGCTTCTTTCAATTTCCCATGAAATCGCAGAAGGATTTCGCGATCTTGGTTTTTCTATCAGGCCGCTTACGGATTTTGAGGTCCTCAAATATCTCTATGAGCTTTTAAATCCAGTTTATGTTCAAGAAATTGCCTCTTTTGAAGAAAGCACTTTTTACGGGATTCATGATGAACTTGACCCGGTGAGTTTACGATCGAAACTCCTTCTAAGTCCGCCTGTTATCAATGATGACTATTTTTACCTCGGTGAATATTTCCACCGCACTCTGAATCTTCGCGAGCTTCCGCAATCAACATGCCTTAAGTCCATGCGGAATTTCGAGCAAGCCCTTGGGAAAGATAATTATTTTCTAGCGCTGACTTTAGAAGTACCGGATCAGGAAAAAGAAAAAGCGGGAATCCGAAGGCAGGGAAATTTTGCGATGGCCAAAACTTTCTATTCCCGCAGCAAAGATCATGATGCTCTGGCCAAGGCGGGTGAAACGGATGAACTTTTAACCGAAATCGCGAACACCTCCGACAAACTTTTTTATATTTCTTGTGCGGTGATGGTTCGAAGCCGTGGAAAAGAAGAGTCCTTGCGTCTTTCCCGCGAAGCTCTTCGTGCGTTTCGCCGTCTTGGAGATGCGCATGGCCTTGAAGACCACATGAACCATGACCGTTTATTCCTGTCATTTCTGCCGCTGCAAGGTTCTGAAAACCCGCTTGCGTTTCTCGTGCGGTCTGAGACCGTGACCCATCTTCTTCCTTTTCATGCAAGCTGGAAGGGAACCGAGAAGATAGGTCTTCTTCTTAAGACTTATCGCGACGAGCCACTTCGGCTCGATCTTTTTGATGCAAAACTTCCGGCCAAGCATGCCGTGATGCTTGGCGCGACCGGATCGGGGAAATCTTTTCTAATGAATCATCTCCTGCTTCATTTTCTGATGGAGTCCGAAGACCACGAAGTCATTGTGATTGATCTTGGCGGGAGTTACCGGAAAGTTGCCAGGGTTCTTGAAGGATCTTATCTTGAAGTCGAGTGTTCGGAGAAATATGCGTTAAATCCGTTTCCTGCTAAATCGCTTCTTTTCCCTGAAGGGAAGGATGCGGATTCGACCTTTTTGCAATTCCTCAAAGAACTTCTTCAGCAAATGATTTCACCCCAAAAAGTATGGTCTTCGAGCGAAAAAATGATTCTTGAACGCGCGATTGGGGAAGTTTACCGGAATCTCCAAAAAGACGAGGCTCCTCTTTTGGGGGATGTGGAAGCCTGCCTTCGCAATTTTCAACTGGGAGATGAGGAAGATCAAAGAAAAGCGTATCAGTTCGCCAAAGAATTGACTCTTTTTACGCAGGGCGAATATGGAAAAATCCTGAATCGGCGCGGCCGGTTCGATCTTAATTCCCGTTTCACGGTTTTTGATTTACGCAAGATTTCACAGTATCCAGAACTTCAGGAAATTATTCTTCTCATCATTCCTTTTTCGCTTAAACGGAAATTCGAGAATTTAAACATGAAAAAGCTTCTTGTCCTGGACGAGTGTTGGCAGCTTTTAAAAGAGACGCAAGGCACGGAACTCGTGGAGCTTTTTTATCGAACGGCCCGGAAATTCAATGGCGCTGTTCTTTCCATTAGCCAGAACCCGGAAGATTTTCTTGAATCCAGTATCGCGGGTGTGATGGTGAATAATTCTCCGGTCAAATACATCCTGCGGCTTAAGAAAGGTCACGAAAAATTATCTCTTTTTGGTTTGAATGAGAACGAGGTCCAGGCGGCACGGGAACTTGAAGTCAAACCGGGACGCTCTTCTGAAGTTTTCATTAAGTTTGATGACAAGGGCGTGATCGCAAAGCTTGAGCCGAATGCTCTTGAATATTGGGTAGCCACAACGGACCCAATAGATCTCGCCGAAGAAAGACGCTTGAGAGAAGAATGCCCCAAGGACACGGATCTTGAACTCTTGGAAACGCTTTCAACGAGATTTCCACACGGAGTTAAGAAAGGTGAAGAGGTAGAGCATGCCGCATGAAAAGAAAAGGATTAAAGAAACATTTATGAAAAACGTCCTAAAAATTCTTTTTTTGTTTTTACTCTTGGCAGGTACCCAGATTCCGGCCTCAGAAGCGGCTCTTCCGACTTTTGATGCGGTGAACGCTGCTTTGAATGAGATCCGCAATGCCCTTATGGAGTCGCAATTTGCCCAGGACATTGCCCTTGCAATCGAAAGACTGAACGAACTCAAAGCTCAAACTCTGGAAATGCTTCGTTTTCATTCCGGTCCGGATGAGATTTTGGATTCTTTGATCGAAGATCCTTTGAAATCGTTAACCCGCCTGGGCAGAGGCAGCCTTCGGGATGCTTTTATGGATTCGGGTTTGATCACCCCTCAACTTCAGATTCTTGAAGAAGGGGGAGAGCCCAGTGATATCCGCGCGTCTTTAGAAGCAATCACCGGCAAAATTCCCCAAGGGAACGCGCGGACCTATATCCCTTTTGAGGAAATGCAAGTAGTGGATGCTTTTGATTTGGCTAATCAGATTCGCAAGGGTGGGCAAGATACACGCGATGCAGCGGATTTGATTGCAGAACAAGCTAAGAGTGCAAGTCCAAAAGGCGCTGCCAGGTTGCAAGCACAGGGAGTTTCGCAACTTATGGTTTTGGAGCAGCAAAATCAAGAAGCGATGGCCAAGATCATTGAGCTTGAAGCCACACAAGTGGAACAAGTTTCGCGGGAGGAAAAACAAGCAGAAAGGGACCGGCTGAAGTTTATGGAAGATACCAATGAATATCTCGATGCCGTGCTGACTTCGACTTAAAAGGAACATTTATGCAAAACCAAGGATTTCTTTTTTCGAACGTGCTTCAGATTCCTAATCTTTTCTCGCAGCCGTATGGAATCACAGCGGGAATTGCTTACGTGATTTTTTCAATCATGCTCGTTGTGGCTATCCTTCATGAGAACTTTCAGACGATGAAAGGGCAGTCGGACTTTACCGGTCTTTTTATCCGGGGACTTCTTGTGGTAGGCCTCATGATTATTTACGAGCGGTTTTTTGTTTGGGTGGTCTATGGGATGGATCTTTTAGCCAAATCTATTCTCCCTCATGATGAGTTCCAGGACGTGATTAAAGCCGTGTTTCGGGAAATCACGCAGAAGAAAGATTTCGGAGGATTTGATACCCGGATTGTCATGACGGTTTTGAACTATCTGACTTATATCGTGGCGCTAGTGACGCTTGGAGTTTTGAACTGGCTTCGGTTTGTCTTTCTTAGCCTGCTTTATGTATTTGGTCCGATTCTGGCTGCTTTTGGGGTTTATAAGGGCACGTCTCAAGGGCTTACTTTTTGGCTGAGAAGTCTTGCGGCAGTTTCATTGTGGACCGTCGTGCTTTCGATTCTTATGAAAGTCATATCCGTTATGAATCTGACGGCCATTTATCTTCCTGAAGAAACGAATGGTGCAGCGGTCGTTGCCGCAAACGTTTTATTTATTCTACTTTTTATTTCTGTTCCGTTGATTTCCCATCAGATTACTTCAAGCGGGAGTCTCTCCGGGATAGGTTCCGCGGTGGTGGGGATCACAACAGCATTTGCTGCCAAATCCATTGTGAAACCAAGACAGTTTGACAAGGGAAATACCTCGAATCTTCCAGCAAGCGGAGGCTACAAATGAAAACAAGGTTTCAGGCAAAACTCGAAAATATGAAAAGGCGTTATTACGAGGTCTTTGGAGATTTGGAAGCGCAGAATGAATTCTTAAAGCTAAACAACCTCATTCTCCTTATGGGTTTCTTCCTTGCAGTTTTTGGGGCTTTTATCCTGGCAAAGCAGCCTCCTTTCGTGGTGCGCGTAAACGAAGTTGGAAAAGCTGAAACCATTCAAAATATTCATTCCAATAACGCGCCAAGTGTTCCCGAAATTCTTGATTTCGCTTCCGTATTTGTTAAAAGTTTTCGCGGTCTCAATTCTTATACCCTGTCTGACAATTCTTCAGAGGCATGGAACCGCATGAGCGCTCGTTATCAAAGAATCGCAAACCGTGATTTGATCGAATCCGGATTTCTTAAAAAACTCGATAAGACAGGTCTTTATACCCGCATTGAAATGAAGGAAGAAAAAATTGAGCGTGAAACTACAGAATATGGTTTTGTGTCGCTCATCGGAGTGAGGACATTACTTAATTACAACGATCCCGGTTATCTGGAATCGAGCCTTTTTAAGGCCGACCTTGTTTTAAAGAAAGTTCCGAGAACTCGTCAGATTCCTTGGGGGCTTCTGGTGGAAAATTATAACGAAGTCATCTTGAATAAATTGGAGGAAAACAAATGACAAATAAAAAGCATTTTTTCTTGTCCGTTGCGATTGTATCTTTTTTCTAATTCCGGCAGTAACGATTCACGCTGAATCAAACGAGACGCCGGACCAGAAAGCGAGCGTTCTTAAAGAACGCCAGAAATTCAATAAGCGTAAGCTCTCCACCCGCAATATCTACAAAGTGACCATGCGCTCAGGCGTGGCCTTCAAACTTCAAACCGCATTGGGCTATATTTCGACCGTTGATTTACCGGAAAAAGCTCAAAAAGTTTTTCTCGGTGATCAGGAACTTTTCAAAGTCGAGGTCTACGAAAAACAAGTTTTGGTAAAACCCGTCACCGACGAACCGGATGCGAGAACGAATCTGGTGATCATTACGGATTCGGGGCGTCTTGCGTTTGATGTTTCAGTGGGACCTCCTGAAACCGCAGATTTTGTGGTCGATTTCAGGCTTCCGCAGGAGGATGAAGCGCTTGTGAAAAATGCGTTTGATCAAAGAGTGGAAGAAAAAACCAAAGAGCTTGAAAAAACTTATCAAAAGAAAGAAGAGAAGCTCCAAGAAAAAGCAGAAAAACTTTCTGAAGAAAAGATCAAAGAGAAAGTAGCGGCAGGTGTTCGCACGACTCAGCTTAAGAAATCAGGAGCTGAGGGGGAAGTCCAGGTGAATCTTCTTTCGCTCTCTCAAGTGTCTGATAAGGCATACCTTCGGTTTTCAGTCCTGAATTATTCAAAAACTCCCTACAAAGTGCTCAAGGTTACTTTGGGTCGAGTGAGCTATGAGAAGAAGTTTTTGAAAAATCAGGAAACGGGTGTCATTGAGTTTCCTTCAGAGCTCGAATTGCCTGCGGTGATTCGCCCCGATGTCTACGAATACGGCGTGATTGTTTTTGACTACCGCGGGTTAGGCAAAAATCAAAAGGCTGTTCTTAAAGTGTTTGAAGATACACAAATGGGTTTGAATTCAAAACCCAGAAATATCGAAATCAAAGGGTTTAAATGGTTTGAGTGAAATGAACCTATTCGCGAAAAAAAATCAAAATAAGTCTGGAACACCGCCGCCACCTGAACCGGAATTTTTCGATTCAGAGGATCGAAAAACAAAAGGATTGATCCGTGGTTTCTTCGAAAAATGGTGGCTCTCGATAGTTCTGATTGCTGGCGCCCTTTTGCTGTTGTCCGTGATTTTCATCTATTTGCGTTTTGACCACAAGACAAAAGAACCTTTAATCGGGATCGATGAAAAACGGATTTTGACGACACCCTCGTCAATGGAAAACGCAATTGACTCAGGAAAAGGCAAAAAGGTGAAAGCTCTTCCGCAACAAACGGATGCGGGTGTGCGGGACAAAAAACAGAAAAGAAAATATGACACCCGTATAGCGGTCTTTGTGGCGGAACCGGAAAAATCAAAAGAGATTGGTAATCCTCCAAAAAGCGAAAGGCAAAAGCAGGTGAAGCTAGGTCTTCCATCGGGCACCAAGATTACGGCGCTTATTTCAAACCGCATTTTTAGTTTTAACGTCGCAGCGCCTGTAACGGCAGTAGTCACGAAAGATTTTATGTGGAAAGACAAAGTGGTGATTCCCAAAGGCTCCCAGTTTTTAGGAGAGGTCAATATTTTGAAATCGCTTGACCGGATTAATGTCCGATTCGATCTTTTGATTGTTCCAGATGGCCGTGAAATACGCATTAAGGCCATGGCGTTATCTGACGACGGATCGGCGGGAATTCGGGGAAAAGTTGAAAAACAAACGGATAAAAAAGTTCTGAAAGCTGTGGGCGAGTCTGTGCTTTCGGTAGGGTCCTTATTTCTGGGCGGCAGATCGCGAGATCCGTTCAATCTTGAGGACCAATTACGTCTTAATCTTGCTCAAAACCTTGGCAACGAGGCCCGGCAGGATTTAAGAAATGTTCCAGTAGAAAAATCCATCACCGTGGAGGCGGATACGCCGATTCAGGTGATTCTGCTTGAAGCAGTTTAAATCTAAAAAGGAGAAAAAGAAAAATGGAAACGCAAAGAAACAGAGAAGAAAGAGAGCCGGTTAAAGAACTTGAAAAGGTGTTTGTAATTCCAACTCGTGCAGGTGAGGAGCTTCATGGAACGGTGGTGGAGATCGACGGCGAAGTTCGGGCGGATCTGCGCTACTACACCAAAGGTCAAACTAAGGACGGCAAAAAAATAGGGATGCTTGCAAGGAAACGCGGGCTTGCGGTTTTTCCAAAACACTATAGGGATTTTGAGGGAGGCGTTCAGAAGTTGGGGAGAGCGATTTTAAAATATCAAAAGGCAGAGCACGAACAAGCTGCCTAAGTTTTGTCCAGGAGGAATATTGCATGAGAAATCAAAACACAGAATTTCTTATCAAAAAAGGGTTACGTCTGAAAACTGCGGGGAGAGTGTTTGCATTTGTGCTGACGCTTGTCCTTTGCACACATTCTCTTCTGGCCCAAGCGGAGGGCGAGACCCTTTCTCCTGATCAGTTCGGTTCGCTTCTCACACTTGACGAAGCCGTCCAAAGAGCTTTGAAAAGCCAAGCCGAGGTGAAACGGGCTCTTGCGCGGCTTAGTAAAGAAGAGTCCCTTTATAAAGGAACTCTTGCGGAGTTTTTGCCAAAGCTGAAGGCGGATGCATTTGGAGGAGTGGCAACGGGTGAGAGAAGATTTGTGTCCTACGTGGATGCAGGAATTGAGCAGCCTATTTTTCAGGGTGGGAAAAACCTGGCTCAAAAAAGAAGACAGCAGACGCTTGTGGAAAGTGAAAAAAAGAAATTGGAACAAGTCAGGCTTGATGTGGAGCTCGGAGTCAGGATTGTTTATGCCCAGGTACTTCAGGAAAAAGAACTCACAAGAATGGCTCAAGAGCAAGTGAAAGAACTCGCGGTTGAACATGAACGCATAAAAAAGCTTGTGGATAAAGAGATTTTGCCTCGCTATGAATTCTTTCGAATGGAAACTCTGCTTGAAAGCGCGAAGCATGGGCGTGTCAAACACAAGGAGACCTATGACTACCTTTTGACAGTTTTGAAAGAAACCATCCGAATCGGGGAAGGTGAGTCTTTGGATCTTGAGCCGTTAACAGATTTCCAAGAACTTGAAGAAAGCGCCGCTCAATATCTCGATAAGGCACGCCATCATGATCCTGTATATCAGTTGCAAGAATTGAAAGTCAAAGAAAAGCAATTTGAAAAACGGGCGCTTCAAGCAGACAGATTTCCCAAAATTAGTCTCACTGCAAAATGGGACCAGCTTAGAGATGTCTATGCAAATACGAACCGTGGAATGGTCGGCATTGTGGGAAAGTGGGACATTTGGGATTTTGGGAGGCTGGGATCCCAGATCGACGCTAAATCCCATGAAATTGAAGAAATGAAATGGCAAGGAGAGATTGAGATTCGGGAACATGAGAACGCGATCCAGCGCATCTTTCATGAAGCCAGAGCAGCACGCGAAAAAATCAGGCTGACTGAAACCCTAATTCAGGAACGCCAGGAAATTTATAAAAACGAGAAAACAAGATTGATTGCAGGTGAAAAAGGATCGCAAGAGCTTGTTGATTCTTTTGTGGCGCTTGAAGAAGCGAAGGGCCAAAGACTTCAGGCGATTACAGACTATCGCATTCTCATTGTACAGCTTGAACGAAAGATTGGTTTTGAAGCCCATTTAGAAGAATTGAATAGAAGTGAAGATTTTGATCCTTCTCCGAATAGTAGGGAGGCCGAAAGTTGAATCTTTTTAACCGGTTTAAGAAATGCTTCAATATGAAAGACCCAGACAAAAGAACCGTTCTTTTTTTGTCTCTTGTGCTTGCGATTACGGTTGCCGCTATTTTTCTTGTTTGGTCAACTTTCGTTGTGACAGAGGAATCCCTCATTTTCAGTATTGCCTGGGTGGCCGGGTTTGGATTCCTGTTCCTGAACGTGGTTTATATTTTCCTGTTAAGTCTTGCTCATCCTTTTCTAAAACTTCCGCTACTTAAAGAAGCTTATATTAAGCAATTTCCCAAAGTAGCACTTGTGTACCCCATCCGGAATGAAACGTGCGGAACATTTGAGCGAATTCATTATTCGCTATCCGGCAATAAGCTTCCGAATCTGGATCTTTGGATTTTGTCAGATTCAAGCGAAGAGTACGTTCTTTTTGAAGATGAATTAGTCGCAAAACTTCGAGAGATTTATGGAACGCGTGTTTATTACCGCCGAAGACTTAAACCCATTGAAAGAAAACAGGGAAATATGGCCGAGTTCCTGCACTCTCATCCGGAGTATTCCTATTTATATGTAGCTGATGCTGATGGGATGGTTCCCAAAGGGGTTATCCTGAAACTCCTTCGTAAAGCAGAAGACCCCCAGAATCAGGATGTCGCCATCTTCCAATGTTCCATTCGAATCGCTCATGCCCGGACCTGGTATGCCAGATTTGAACGCATTGGAACGAGTTTCGCGCAGCGCCTTTATTTTACAACCATGCAAGCGGTCTTTGGCCGTGTGATTTCGTTTGGCCACCATCATCTTGCCCGAACGAAGATTCTTAGGAAGATAAAGTTACCGGTTGGTTTGCTTAGTCATGACAATTGGGATTCAGTGCTCCTTGACCAGCTGGGCTATCGAGTTGCTTTTTGCCCGGATGTCATCGCATTTGATGAGGCGCCTTCCAATTATCTTGAGGCAACGGCAAGAGCAAGAAGATGGGCACAAGGCACACTTCAGGGATTGCCCCTTGTATTTAAACCCGGAATTACCCCCGCCTCCCGGTTTTTTGCCTTCTACGGCATCTATCTTTATTTTTCGGATCTTGTTTTCTTTTTCTGGGTCATTCTTGGCATCCTAGCTCATTCAGAACTTACGGGCCGTCTTATTCACTTTCAGATCGATGAAATCTGGTTGGGACTTTTTACCAACAGTTTCGTGAAATGGGTGCTTTTCTTTACGATGGGCGTAATCGTGTTCCATAAACTTGTCATCGTAAAAACGTGGCAAGACTTCGGGCATTACCTTTATGAGTTATTTTTTTCCACACTCATTATTCTTAACAATTTCTTTTACGTTCCGCTTCATTTGGTCACTTTGCCTTTAAGAAAACTTCACTGGAATCCCATGAAGAAAAATCCTTTGGCAGAGTTAAGGTTCAGCGATGCCCTCAAACATCTTTGGGCAGGAACCTTATTTGGAGCGCTTGGGTTTTATTTTTGTACCCAGCAAACGCCTTATTTCGTTTGGCAGGCAACACCTCTTTTAATCAGTCTTACTTTTTCAATTCCACTCGTTTATGGGACTGCAAAATCCGTCCCAAAACAATTCATGACTTGGATCTAATTCCAAAGGAGAGAACAAATGATGCAGGAAAAAATTTTAGAGCACTCTGAAAAAGTGAAAGAGAAAGAAAACATTATTGAACCAAACTTATTTGAGGAGAAACCCAGAAAGAAAGGAAAAAAATGGCTTTTTTTAATTCTTATCGGAATTGGAATCTGCCTTTTTATTATCTTCAGCCCTGAACGAAAGATTGAAGGAGAAGCGGTTCTTAAATCGGATCATCTCGTGCAAATCGGTACGGTAACTTCTGGCATTCTTAAAGAACTCATTCATAAAAAAGGGGATAGCGTCAAAGAAGGAGAAATTCTTGCCCGCTTTGAAAATGCGGAAATCCGGGGCAAGCTCGCCGAAAAGCAGATTGCTCTTGAAATTCTTAATTACGGCAAGACTGAACTTGTCAGAAAAAAGGAATTCGTTCAGAAAGAAAAAGAAAGAAAAAACCTACTATTTGAGAACGGAGTCATTGGCCGTGCTCTTCTTGAGCAGGCGGATCTGGATCTTAGTCACGCATCGGAATCGATCGGTGCAAAGGCGAAAGAAATAGAAGCCAGTCAAAACGAAATTACCTTTTTAAAGGAGAAGCTTCAAACCCTTGAAATCAAAGCGCCTTTTTCGGGCGTAATCCTTAATGATCTGGTTGAGAAGTTGGGAAATTATTTTAAGGAAGGCGAGACGATCTTTGATTTCGTAGATCCATCCACCTTTTACCTTGAGTTACTTGTTCCTGAGAAAGACATCGAAAAACTTAAGGTAGGGGATTCTGCCAAGATCACATTCCGTACAGTGCCTTCCATTAATTATGTGGGTGAGATCACGAATATGGGGCCGAAGACAGAGCAGGAAATCGAGAAGGTTTTTAAGATCAAGCATGTGGTACCGGTCCGGATCAAGCTTTCTGAAATTCCAGAACATGCAAGGTATGGAATGAGAGCCTGGGTACAAATTAAACCGGATGCAAAAGCACGATCTGATTTATGGGCGTCAGTGCAAACAAAGTTGATGCAGAAGGTATCAGGATCAGTGAATAGAAAGGATAGTGATAAGCATTATGAAATCTAAAAAGGTAGCCCTGAATCAATCGAGTCAAATGCTAGTTGTGCAAGGCTATAGCCAGATTCTGAAAGATGTTCAGGAAATTCTTCAAAAAGCAAGAGGAAGAGCCTATCAGGCTATCGACAAACTCAAAGTCGAAACCTACTGGGAGGTTGGGCAAAGGATTGGCAAAGGAGAGCTTGAAAATAAAGAGCGTGCTGATTATGGAAAAGCAATTGTTGCCAAACTTTCCCAAGATACGGGTATTGATAAATCGACTCTTTACGATGCCTACCGTTTTTTTAAAGCTTATCCAATTTTCCGCACAGTGTGCGGAAAATTGAGCTGGTCGATTTGGCGTCGGCTCATATACATACCTAATCCCCAGGTACGTGAATTTTATCGTCTCAAGGTTAATGAAGAAAATTGGTCTTTCAGGCAATTCAGCGGAGCGCTCAAACACAATCTGTTTAGGCACACGGGCAACAAAAGAAGCATTCAAGTCATCAAACAGCCTGCTCTCGAAGACCCTCAAGCGATGTTCCGGGATGTCTATGATTTTGACTTTTTGAAACTCCCGCCACTCTTCAAAGAAATTGATCTGGAAGAAGCGATGATGAATAAAGCCATCCGTGTTTTGACGGAACTGGGCAAGAACTTTTCGCTTGTCGGAAGACAGGTGCGGATTCTTATCGATGGGAATTGGGATAGGATCGACCTTATTTTCTATAACACAAAAATTCATTGCTTTATCCTCGTGGACGTAAAACGAAATCGCTTCAGGGCCGAATACGCCGGACAGATGAACAGGTATATCGAATATTGGCGTCATAACGAGGAGTCACAAGGCGACAACAAGACAATCGGACTCATTCTTTGTGAGGATATTGGATATGAGGAAGCGGTCTACGCTTTGGGAGGATTAGAAAAGAAAATCTTTGTTGCTCAGTACCGCCTGAAGTTGCCGAGCGAGAAGCAGATTATAGAGAAGCTCAGGGATTCCAAAGAGTAGGTTTGCATTATGGCTTAAATTTATCTGGCGTCAAGAAAACGGAGTTTTAGGGAAGGAAGGCATGAAAACAACATCACTGCTACTTATATTGCTTCTGATCAATGGATGCGTAGGCGCTCGGTTATCAAGCGGGCCAAATACTTCTCCATTGATTAAGCATGAAGATTTAACTTCGGTAGGTGTGGCGGCAACGGTGGATGATCGAGAAAGTGAGAAAGTGGGCACTATCGGGGCTGCGACCATTACGGTCAGAAAAAGTGATCTCGCTAATGTGGTAGGCAACTATCTCATTAAGTACATCAATGAAAAAGTTGGTCTCAATGTAGAACGGGTGCAAATGAATGAAACAGGTTCTATCAAGTTGGCAGCAAGCAAAAATAAGGTTAATCGAATCATCATTCTAACGATCAAAACACTCAACATGTTTTCTCTGGATGCCTTGTTACAACCTGTAGATGTAAATCTCACGTTGGAACTGAGGATACTGGGGGAAGGAGGCGATGAAATTTACCGCCGAACCGTAACAGCTCATTATGCAAAACGCATCAAGATCCCCGTGATCGAAAAAAACACAGGGGAATTAGTTGAATCTGTTGCCAAAGAGGCATTGAGACAATATAGCAAGGACCAGGATTTAAAGAAGATAATCGCAAAATTTAAGTATGGAACTTTCGGCGGAACGTTGGCTAAACTTTTTTAATCCGCTAAATTGCCCTTGAAAAGAAAAAGAAATAGAACAATTTTATTAAATACGAAAGGAGGTACTTGTGATTGGTGCTCTGGCAACGCTGGTATTTAAAAGATAACCCCTACGATCCCAACCCGATTGGTGAAGACAGCCTTGATCTTTTTGTCGGCCGCAAGATTGAAGTGCAAATGCTGCAAGGTTTCTGCATTGAAGACGGCATTACGGCATATCTTGAAGGGCCAAGAGGGATTGGCGCAAGTTCCCTTGGAAATTTTGTGCGATATGGTTTTATGCAAAGAAAGATTTATTTTACGCATTATGGGGAAATTAGCCTGCCGGCAAATTTGTGCTGCTATTGCGCGGCTGCAAATTTGCTAGCTGCGCTAAGTTGGAGCCTGCGCCAGAAACATCCTCACATATCCCGAGATCCCGAATTTCTTGACCACGAAATCAAGATCAAAGACTTTATAATCGAACATGGAAAAGTCTGCCACGATAGAGCTCGCAAAATTCCTTATGCTGGTTTGGAATACGAATATATGTTCTTGTTTCGCAAGACCGTGGATTTTGTGTGTAAGTTAGGCTACCAAGCTGGTCTCATCGTTCAGCTCGAATCATCAAGTTTAAGTTTAGACAGCGATGATGAAACAGCGCATAACTTTATGCTCGGGTTGTGCGACTTTTTTAAATTGAGTGACTACCGATGGCTCTTGGCCGGTAATCACAATTTTGGGGAAATGCTAAACAAACATGCGGGTTTTATGAAATCGGGAAGCCTTGCCCGGATAAATTTGGATCCCATTCCGTTAAAAGAAATTGAAGAAATCTTGCAGCGCCGCAAAGACGTTTTTAGTTTGAACGGCGAATCAAAGCTTCCCATTAGCTCTGAAGTTATTCAATATTTGTATGCTGTGACTTCGGGCAATATACGAAATATTTTGATGTTATGTACGAGGGCAGCGTTATTTTTAGAAACCGATCATACCGTTTCTGAATTAAAGCTCGATTCGGCTAAATATGTCTTTAAAAAAATTTATCAGGATCGATTGCATGAAAAGAATCTTACACAGCTTCCTTCGCAGGTTCTGACGCTGATAGTACGAGAAGGAAACCTTTCGGCTGGTGATATTGCCAAGAGACTAGAACGTCATCCTTGCAGCATTTCCAGAGCGCTTTCGGAACTTGTGGCGAATGATCTGATACAAGGAAGAAAAAGCGGCCGACATAGAATTTATTCTCCGTTAATGGGGGCTCAATTGGCATGGGCATGAACCTCAAAGGATGGGACTCATTGGAACGATTATTACGAGAAAGGAAGTACACTGAATCAGAAATCGATGAGGCGCGCAGGTCATTCCAACGGGGGCTTGAAATCCTATACCGTCTCTATATAAGCTTTCGAAAGCGAGAGAATGACCAGAGCTCTGCTGGAATGAGAGACTATAAAAAACAAAATGAGAAACAAAATATCTTGTCTAAACTTGTATAAAATGCTAACATGCCGCTTATAGTAGGAGAGACTTGTGGTAAAGAAAAAGACATTTACTGTTACGAAAGCGGCATCGCTTATTGGGGTTCATAGGCTTACATTGTACTATTGGATGAAGAAAAAGTGGATTAATCCTAAGCGAGATTATCGAAACTGGCCCGTTTTTACAACGAACGATATTAACAAGATAAAAAAATGGCGCACTCGTCTAGCCGAGGTATAAAGTGAAAGCTGCAATTTATACACGTGTCAGTACAGAAGACCAGGCACGCGAGGGCTTTTCTTTGCATGTTCAAAGACAAGTTCTCACGGATCTAGTTAAGCAGAATGGCTGGCAACTGGTTTGTAGTATCCCTGGCAAGGATATTTATGAGGACGACGGGTACAGCGGTGGCACGATGGAACGGCCTGCTTTTAAGATTCTGCGTGATGACGCATCCCGAAAACTCTTTGATGTTATTCTTGTTTATAAATTGGACCGGCTTAATAGGAAGCTAAAAGATCTATTGGGCTTTTTGGAAGAATTAGATGTTTTGGGTCTTAATATCAAATCTGCCACAGAACCTTTCGACACCACAACAAGCGCCGGGAAGTTCCTCGTTCATATGCTCGGAAGTTCTGCTGAATTTGAAAGAAATAGGCTTGTTGAACGGGTCGTCCCGGGAATGATGATGGGAGTTAAAAAAGGCCATTGGCAGGGCGCTAGGTACGCACCGTTTGGTTATAGTTACAGCAAAGAGAATAAACGGCTGGAGGTTGTTCCAGAAGAGGCGAAAATCGTCAAAAATATGTTTGAAATGTACTTAGCGGGCAATTCCACGAGCAAAATCGCAGGCCTTTTATATAAAGAAGGCGTTCCGACCCGGAGCGGGGGAAAGTTTCATACGAAATTAATTTGCGACATTTTGCACAATAAGGTTTATTTGGGCAAGTTGGTCTGGAATAAGCATCACTACGATACCAAACAAAAAACATCAGGGGGTAAAGGATACCGCTATATCAAAAATTCTGCGGATAAGGTTATCGAGGTTGATGACGTTCATGAGAAAATCATTGACCCTAAAATTTTTGAGCTTGTGCAGGAAAGAATGAAGAAAAACGCAAGAGCAAGCACTGTAAAATATAAAAACAACACTTATTATCTTTCCGGAGTTACGTATTGCGGCGTCTGCGGAATGAAATACACAGGCGTTATGATTGTAACGCATCATAAAAAGGGGATCAAAAAACCTTGGTATCGCTGCATCGGTAAATCTTACCCTTATATAAAATGCTCAAACAAACAGGTCACAGCCGAAAAACTACATGGGCAAATTTTGTGGGTACTCAAGAGCTTGGCGGAAAAGAAGGAGATCGAAGAAGGTTTGGATAAACTTATTCAAATATCCTCAAAGGAACCGTCCGAGCATTACCAGAGCGAACTGCATCAAAAACAAGAAGCGCTAAATCGGAATTTGGAAAAGCAGAAAGAATTTAGTGATTTATTCGATAATGACCTGATCAACATCCATATCTATAAAGAAAAGGCTCAAGCGCTGAGAGAAGAAGAAAAGAAGTTAAAGGGTGAAGTGGTCCAGCTTCAAATGCTCGCACTTGACCATGAGAGAGGCGTTGATCAGCGGCTGAAAACCCAGCAATTTTTGAGAAGTTTGCGAACCCGAAATTACCAATGGTCAGATTCCGACATTAAAGAATTTATACGGGTTCTTTTTAAGCGAATAGTTGTCAAAGATGATAAAGTAGTGACCGTAGAAATGCACCTTCCATGGAACTTATTATTTGAAAAGGAGTTACAATGTCTGACGCAACAGTTAACGCAAGCGATGGAAAAAGACCCCTACGCGTATCTTGTATCACCTTCGGCTGTCAAATGAATGTGTATGACAGCCAGGTGGCGGAAGGGCTTCTCAAAAAGGCGGGGTATGAGATTCAGCGCGAACATGAAGATGACGGGAGCGTGCCAGAAGCCGCAAGTCAGAAGCCGCAAGGCTCAGGTGCTGAAGATAACGGTCAACGCCCCGATGTCATCCTTATGAATACCTGCTCAGTTCGGGAGCATGCCGAAGACCGGGTTTACAGCCGCCTGGGGATGCTCGGAAAAATCAAAAGGACAAATCCGGATCTGATTGTAGGCCTTATGGGGTGTATGGTAGAGGAACACAAAGAAAAGCTTTTCAAGCGCTTTCCGCAGCTTGATTTGATGGTCGGCACACGCAATATTAAAGAACTCGCGGGTTTAATTGACGAAGTGCGTCACACGCGCCGTCAGGTTTCAAGAATCAAGCAGGACGGTCTTTCCATTGAATACACGGAGTTGATTAACCGCACTAGTGCCTTTCACGCGTGGCTTCCGATTATGACCGGCTGTAACAAGGTTTGCACTTTTTGCGTTGTTCCCACTACCCGCGGAAGTGAGGTTTCGATGCCGGCCCGCGAGGTTTACCGCGAGGCGAGCCGGCTTGTGAGCGAAGGCGTCAAATGCATTACGCTTTTGGGGCAGAATGTGAATTCGTACGGTTCGGAGGAGATGTCAAAATCTCCCCGAACCGCACCCGACGCACCAGTGTCGGGTGTGAGGGAAAACATAGACGTAGTCGCGGGTCCTGCCACGGGAGTGTCCTCATGGGCCCCTCCGCCCGGTGTGGATCCTCCCATTCGGACGAACTCCCGCGTCACCCGCCAAGACGTTAATTTCCCTGAACTTCTCGATATGCTATGCCAAATTGAAGGGCTTGAGAGGATCTCGTTTACAACCTCGCATCCCCATGACGCGACCGAAGCGCTTTACCGGGTGATTGCGAAAAATCTAAAAATCTCGCGCCGGTTTCATTTGCCGCTTCAATCCGGATCGGACCGGATTTTAAAAAGGATGAAAAGGCTGCACACCTACCAGGAATACAAGGAAAAAATTGATTTAATGCGAAAGTTGATTCCGGATGTTGCCATCACCACGGACATCATTGCCGGATTTTCGGGAGAGACGGAAGAAGATTTTGAAGCTACCCGTCGCGCTTTGGAGGAGATCCGCTACGACAGCGCCTTCATATATAAGTATTCGGTCCGGCCTGGAACGCCGGCGGTAAAGCTCGAGGATGATGTGCCGCTGGCCGTCAAGGAAGAAAGACACCAAAAATTGCTTCAATTACAAAAGAAAATTATGGACAGGAATAACCGGGAATGGCTGGGAAAAACCGCGGCTGTGTTTGTCGAACAAGCGAGCGACCGGAACCCCCTCCATTTAATCGGAAGGACCAGCCAGGACAGGAAAGTGGTTTTTGAGGGGGGCCAGCATCAAGTAGGAACCTTTGCACGTGTCACCTTAACCGGTCTGCGCCATGAAACTTTTATAGGGACTCTATGCGAATCGTAACCGCCACGGAAATGAAGAGTCTGGATCAAATGGCGATTCAGCAGTACGGCATCCCGAGCCTGCTTTTAATGGAAAACGCGGGACGAGGCGTGGCTGATCTTGTATGTCAGGAAGCGGGCGCGATTAAGCCCGGAGCGATCAATATTTTGGTGTTTTGCGGCAAAGGAAATAACGGAGGGGATGGTTTGGTCTGTGCACGGCACCTTGCAAACCGCGGGTACAAAGTGCATGTTTTGCTCTTCACCGGCCCTTCATCCCTGAAAGATGACCCGGCCGTCAACTTTAATATCCTCAAGTGTATGAAAATTACAACGGATGTGGTTCTTGATATTATGGATCTCGCCAAAATAAAGCTGGTGCTGCACAAGGCGGATTTTGTGATTGACGCGCTTTTAGGCGTGGGGCTTCACTCCGACCTTACGGATATTTTTGCTTCCGCAGTGGAAATGATTAATGATTCAGGCAAAAAAGTGGTTGCCGTGGATATTCCCTCAGGCCTTGATGCCGATACCGGCAATGTCCTGGGAGTTGCCGCGAAAGCAAATTGGACCGCGGCTCTCGGCCTGCCGAAAAAAGGGTTGTATGAACGGGAAGGGCCTTTTTACGCCGGTGACATTCAGGTGGTGGATATTGGACTCCCTAAGGAAATTTTATGAGGTATGATCTTGCCGTGATCGGCGCTGGCCCCGGAGGGCTGGAGGCGGCTCTGCGGGCCAAGGAGCTCGGGCTGCGCACTGTATTAATTGAAAAAAAAGACCCGGGCGGCACCTGTCTCAATCAAGGATGTATTCCCACAAAAACCCTGCTTGCGTCCTCGCGTTTTTTCTCCCGCCTCGAACAGAGCCGGGACTATGGCGTCACAGTTGAAAATGCCAAGTTTGACTGGCAGGCCCTGGTCAAACGCAAAAACGATTTAGTCGATTCAATCCGGAAATTCACGTTCCAGCAAATCACAAAAGCAAAACTTGACTGGGTTCAGGGCACGGCCCAACTCGCGGGAAAACGCAAAATCCAGGTGACGGGAAGTGTCGGACAAGAAATCGAGGCGGATTCCATTTTGATTGCAACAGGTTCCACTCCGGCGGACCTGCCGAATTTGACGTTGAACGGCCAGACGATTCTTTCCTCCACCGATGCGCTGGAGCTCAGAGAACTTCCGCATAGTCTGCTTATCGCGGGCGGCGGCGCAGTCGGAGTTGAATTCGCGTCGCTTTTTCATGCTTTGGGCGTCAAGGTGACATTGATTGAAATGCTGGACCGTTTGCTTCCAAGTGAAGATGAGGATTGCGCCAAGCGCCTTGAAACGTTGTTTTTAAGGCGGGGGATCCGTGTGTTGACCGGAGTGACAGTTACCGGAATAGAAAGACCCGGACAGCATATAAAAGCGCGCTTGAGTTCCGGCGATTCACTTGAGATTGAGAAAATTCTTTTGGCCGTTGGCCGGAAACGAAACACAGGGGCGCTTGGGCTTGAGACTGCGGGAGTCCGCTGTGAAAACAATGGGGCCATTGCCGTGAATGATTTTTTTGAAACAAGCGTGCCCGGCATTTTTGCGATTGGAGATTGCACGAGCGCTCCGCAGCTTGCTCATCTGGCATCTTATGCAGGGTGTCTTGTGGCTGAAAATCTCGGCGGGCATACAAAACGGGTTGTAAATTTTTCAGCCGTTCCAAGCTGCATTTATAGCGATCCCGAAGTGGCCAGTGTCGGCTTTTCCAAGGTCCGTGAAAAAAGAGAAGCCGGGGAAGCGATTGAAGTTAAAATTCCGTTCGCAGCAATTGCAAAATCCAGGATCGAAGGGGAGGCCGACGGCTTTTTTAAGCTTGTTGCCCTGAAAGACCGCGGAATCATTATCGGAGGGTCCGGGGTGGGAGCTCATGTGACCGAGCTGATCCCGGAAGTAGTTCTCGCGGTACGGCTCCGGCTGACCGTGCGTGACCTTTGCGATACCCTTCACGCACATCCCACGGAGTCTGAAATTTTGATGCTTGCCGCGCGGGAACTTGCAAAAAAACAATGAAGGACTACCGGAATCTGGATCAAAAAATCCTGGGCCTGCGCCGGGAATACCGTTGGGGGAAACTGGAAGAAAAAAATCTGGATCCCGATCCGTTTAAGCAGTTTGCCCGCTGGTTTGAAGACGCGCTGCGGGCTAAGGTAAAAAGCCCGAATTCGATGACGCTCGCGACGGCTTCTCGCAATACGATTCCCTCCGCTCGGACCGTGCTTCTCAAAGGTTTTGACTCCGACGGTTTTGTCTTTTTTTCGAATTATAAAAGCCTAAAAGGAAAAGAACTGGCTTCAAATCCCAACGCGGCGTTGGTTTTTTACTGGCCGGAACTGGAACGCCAGGTGTGCGTGAGCGGGAAAGTCGAAAAAGTTTCACGCCGGGAGTCTCTTGAGTATTTTAACTTACGGCCTTTGGAGGCACGTATTGCGGCTTGGGTTTCGCAGCAGAGCCAGCCGGTCAAAAGCCGCGAACTTTTGGAACGAAAATTCCGCATACTGGCCAAAAAATTTAAATCTTCTCCAGTTCCGATGCCAGGGAGTTGGGGGGGGTTCCGGTTAACGCCGCGAAGCATTGAATTCTGGCAGGGCAGGGAAAACCGTTTAAATGACCGCCTGCGCTATCGCCGCAAATCCGGAAGCGGCTGGAAAATCGAGAGAATTCAGCCTTGAGCTTGACACTGCTGCGCCTTTTTGATAAAAACTGCCGCTTATCGGTCAGCCATTTTAATCGCAAGTCAGGGTGAAATTTGTCTGAAACTATCTTTAAGCGTTTGCCTTCGTGGCTTCATCGAACACTGCCGGACGGCTCCACGCTTAAAACGCACGCGATCCTTGAAAAATACGGTTTAAACACGGTTTGTGAATCTGCTCTTTGTCCGAATCGAAGCGAATGTTACGCCCGGCTGACAGCCACCTTCATGATTTTAGGAGACGTGTGCACGCGCCGGTGCGGATTTTGCGCGATTGAGGCCGGTCGTCCGGAGGAGGTCATGACGGACGAACCCGAGCGCGTGGCACAGGCTGCCAAAGAATTAGGGCTCCACTATGTTGTGGTGACGTCCGTTGCCCGTGATGATTTGCAGGACGAAGGCGCCGGTCATTTTGCGCGAACCATTAAAGCGCTTCGCCGTGAAATCCCGGATGTGCAGATTGAAATTTTAACGCCCGACTTTCATGCGCGGCGCGGGCTCCTCGAAGTGGTGGTCCAGGCCCGTCCGGATGTATTCAATCATAATATTGAAACCGTGAAACGGCTTCAAAAAAAAGTAAGACCTCAGGCAAGTTTTGAAAGGTCGCTTGAGGTGTTGGCGCTTGTTAAGGAACTCGCGCCCGGCATAACGACCAAAAGCGGGCTGATGCTTGGACTTGGTGAAGAGGAAAACGAAATTCTTTGCGCGGCACTTGAGCTCAGAAAAGCCGGTTGCGATATTTTGACCGTAGGGCAATACCTAGCGCCCAATCAAAATCACTTAGAAGTGGTCGATTATATCAGTCCGGAATATTTTGATGATTTGGGCGAGCGGCTGCGGGAATTGGGATTCCGGGAAGTTTTTGCGGGGCCCTATATCCGCAGTTCTTATCACGCAGGCGAGATGTTCATAAACTCTCGCCAAACGGTACCATGCACGAGTGGGGACAGGTTCACTGAACCTGTCCCCGCCGTACCCGGTGCCGTTAGTTGAAAGGATTGTTATGGTTGAAGTGACTTTGGAAGGATTGGGACGCGAGATTGAAGAGGGCACGATTCAAAACTGGTTTTTTGAAGAGGGTGACCCGGTCAATGCGGGCGATGATTTGGTGGAGATTTCGACGGCCGAAGGTCTCATAACGATTCAGGCTCCGGCAGCCGGGATTTTGGCAGAAGTGTATTATGATGAAGGGGAAGCGGTTGTCAAAGGCGAGCTCCTTTGCACCATTGACGAAGAGGAGCAGCTTAAAGAGGCCGACGAGGAAGAGGAAGAAGACGAAGACGCAGAGGAAAAAGAGGAAGAGACTGAAGATGAGGAGTAGCCGCTCCTCACGCTTACACCCTTCCTCGGCACGGCGGCCTATCGGAGTTTTTGATTCAGGGCTTGGCGGGCTTACGGTTGTCCGTGAAATAAGACGCCAGCTTCCGCACGAAACCGTGGTTTATTTCGGAGACATTGCCCGCCTTCCGTACGGCATCAAATCCAATGAACAAATTCTGAATTTTTCCATTCAGAACACCCTTTTTCTCCTGCGCCAAAAAATCAAGGCGCTTGTGATTGCCTGTAATTCGTCTTCAAGCGCGGCTTACCCTTTTTTGAAAAACCATTTTTTTGTGCCCGTGGTCGATGTGATCACGCCCGCCGCCGAGGAAGCCATTCGCCGAACCACGCACGGCCGGATCGGCGTCATTGCCACGCACGCTACGATCCAGAGCCGTTCTTATGAAAAGGCGATCAAAAAGTTAAGTGCCAAAGTCAAAATTACAAGCGTCCCTTGCTCCCTTCTTGTGCCGCTTGTGGAAGAGGGCTGGCTTGACGGAAAGATCACGGATTCGATTATTCAGCATTATTTGGCGCCCTTAAAAAACGCGCGGATTGATACCTTGATTCTTGGATGCACGCACTTTCCGTTGATTCAATCACGGATTAAGGCCGCGCTTGATAACGGGGTGAAGCTCGTGGATTCGGCCAAGCCCACGGTGGAGAAATTATCTTGGATTCTGGCCGAGAAGGGCTTAATCTATCCCGCCAACCATAAGGGGACGCTTAAAATTTTTGTGAGCGATATGCCCCGCAATTTCAAACGCATCGGCGAGCGTTTTTTGGGTGAAAAATTAAATCACGTGAAGGTGGCCAGACAAAAGTGACGCAAAAAGCAGTGTGTCTTCTTTCCGGAGGGCTTGATTCAGCTACGGCGTTGTATGTGGCAAAAAGCCTGGGGTATGACGTCATGGCCCTGACGATTTATTACGGCCAGTTGCATGACAAAGAGATTCTTTCGGCCAAAGAGATTGCGAGAGAGTTAGAAATAGAACACCGTATTATTTCTATTTCACTTCCCTGGGGAGGAAGCGCGCTGCTGGATCCGGAAATTCCGGTCCCTACCGGCCGGAACGAATCTGAAATGAGTGACGGCATTCCCTCTACTTATGTTCCCGCTCGAAACAGCATTTTTTTAACGCTGGCGGCTTCCTATGCCGAAGCGGTCGAAGCGCAGGCGATTTTTATCGGCGCCAATGCGCTGGATTACAGCGGCTATCCCGATTGCAGACCGGAATATTTCAAAGCCGTTGAGGCCGTTCTCCGGTTGGGAACCAAAGCCGGGCTTGAAGGGAAGGGTGCGCGTATTGAAACGCCGCTTTTAAAATTATCGAAAAAAGAAATTATCGAACTTGGGATGGGGCTTGGCGTTCATTTCGAAAAAACCTGGTCGTGTTACCAAGGCCAAGAACTTCCGTGCGGGGAATGCGATTCATGCCTCTTGCGCGCCAAAGGATTTCGCGAAGCCGGAGTCCAGGATCCACTCCTTACCTATGCTGCATCCTCCCACGGCAAATAGCGCGCGCATTTCTGAAATATTCTCTTCCCTTCAGGGGGAGGGAACTCACCTGGGTGAGCGGCATTTATTCATCCGCTTCGAAGAATGCCATATTCATTGTGAGTATTGTGACGAGCTTGAAAAGCCGGGAAAATTGATGACTCTGGATGAGGTAATGGCCGAAGTGGTGCGGCTCGACCGTGAGGAAGGACCGCATTCCTTTGTGAGTCTGACCGGAGGTGAGCCGCTTTTATATTTGCCCTTCCTTAAGCCGCTCATGATGAGGCTTAAAGCGCAAAATTTTCGCATTTATCTTGAAACTAATGGCATCCTGTGGCATTCGCTTCAGGATTGTATAGGCTGGTGCGATGTGATTGCCCTGGACCTTAAGCCTTCAAGTGTGACCAAAGAGAAAAACTTTGATCAGGATCATAAACGTTTTCTTGAGGTGGCTAAAACCAAGGAATGTTTCGCCAAAATTATTCTCTCGAAAGAAATCGACGTAACGGAATTTGAGAATCAAATACGCCTGGTTTCCCAAGCTGCTCCGCAAATGCCGGTGGTGCTGGTTCCGATCTCTTCCGACATTGAGGGGCACGAAGATGCTGATTTAATGGAATTGCTTGTGCATCTTCAGCGGGTCGGTTTGCGTTATGTTCCAAATATACGCATCGTTCCGCGGTTCCATAAAATTTTAAACATTCGTTAACGTTATGAAAAAGGAGAATTCAATTGCGCTCAGACGGCCGTCATACTTATGAACTTAGAAAAATCACCATTCGCAAGGGTTTTTTAAAACACGCCTACGGCTCCTGCCTGATTGAAATGGGCGAAACCAAGGTGATTTGTTCGGCCAGCATTGAAGAAAAAGTGCCTCAATTTTTGAAAAAAGAAGGCAAGGGGTGGCTCACCGCGGAATACGGCATGCTCCCGGCTTCCTGCACGGAACGGATCGCCAGGGAATCGTCCAAAGGCCGTCCCTCCGGCCGGACCCAGGAAATTCAACGGCTCATCGGCCGGAGCCTGCGCTCGGTGGTGGATCTAAAAAAACTTGGCGAGCGGACGGTCTGGATTGATGCGGACGTGATCCAGGGCGACGGGGGCACCCGGACTGCTGCGATTACAGGAAGTTTTATTGCTTTGGGCGAAGCCGTTGAAAAATTGAAAAAAGGCGGGATCTTGACAGAATCACCCATTCAGGATTATTTGGCGGCCGTCAGTGTCGGAATCATCAATGGCAAACCGACTCTGGATCTTTGTTATCAGGAAGATTCCAAAGCCGAGGTGGATATGAATGTGGTGATGACGGGTTCCGGGCGTTTTGTCGAAATCCAGGGCACGGCGGAAGGGAAACCGTTCTCAAAAAAAGAGATGGATACGCTTCTTTTGCTGGCGAAAAAAGGAATCTCGCATCTGGTCGAGCTGCAGAAAAAACACGTTTCTTTTTAGTGATTCCGTTGCAAAAGCATCTGCTCGTTGCTACCACCAACCCAAAAAAACTTACCGAACTTCAAGCCCTGCTTGCGGGACTGCCATTGCGGTTGTCCTGCCTGAAAGATTTGCTTTCCTATGCGGAAGTTCCGGAAACCGGAAAAACGTTTGAAGAAAATGCAATTTTGAAGGCTTCTGGCTACGCAAAACAGACTGGCTTTCTGACGCTTGCCGAGGATTCGGGATTATGTTGTGACGCCTTGGAGGGTGCCCCGGGCGTTTACTCCGCCCGTTTCGCCGGAGAAGGGAAGAGCGATCCTGAAAATAATCAGAAAGTTTTGCGGCTGCTTGAAGGGCTTCCGGATAATTGCCGTCAGGCCCACTTTGTTTCGGCCATTGCGTTGGCAACCCCGGAAAAAGTTGTGGGAACCGTTACGGGTGAAGTTCACGGTTATATTGCGCTAGAACCGCGCGGAACCAATGGGTTTGGGTATGATCCTGTCTTTTTCTACACGCCTTTCGGGAAAACCTTTGGCGAAGTTTTCGAAGAAATGAAACACCGCGTTTCCCATCGCGCCAAAGCCCTTGAAAAAGCCAAGGCCTTGTTAAATGATTATTTGACTAAATAGGGCAAAAAATGTTTTACGTGCGGAAAAAAATAGCTATACTACACGCGATTGAATTTTAAAACTTTTCGCAACTTTTTATTTAACGTGTCATAACCAGGTGGTCTGATATGAAATTTAAAGGTCGATTGCTCGTTATCGGATGCGGATCGGTTTCGCAATGCGCGATTCCGCTCATCCTCAAACTTATCGAAATGCCTTCCAATAAAATTACCATTATGGATTTTGCCGACAACCGCGCCCGCGTTCAGGATGCGCTGAAGCAAGGTGTCCAATATGTTTTTGACCGGGTGACTCAGGAAAATTATAAAGAGCTCTTGTCCAAGTATGTCGGGGCAGGCGATATGATTATTGATCTTGCCTGGAACATTGAAACCCGCGCGATTCTTGAGTGGTGCCGCCAGATGCAAATCCTTTATGCCAATACCTCGGTTGAGGAATGGGATCCTTATAAAGATGAGCAGCGAAATGATCCGACCAAATACACCCTTTATACCCGCCATATGGAGCTTCGGAGAATGCTCGCCAAGTGGGGGGATAATGAGGGAACGACTGCGATCGTGGATCACGGAGCCAATCCCGGGCTTGTGTCGCATTTTACGAAGCATGCACTTACCGAAATCGCGGAAAAAATTTTGAAAACAAAACCGCAGGATCCTCGCAAGGCCGCGCTTGAAGACGCGTTAAAAAATCAGCAATTCGCGAAAATGGCGCAGCTTGCGGGCGTGAAGGTGATTCATATCAGCGAACGGGATACCCAGATCACGGATAAGCCCAAGCAGGTCAATGAGTTTGTCAACACCTGGAGCATTGAGGGCTTTTTTGAAGAGGGCGTTGCGCCGGCCGAACTTGGCTGGGGAACGCATGAAAGGCTTATTCCGGAAGCCGCTTTTTTTCACAAGGAAGGCCCGCGCAATCAAATTTGTTTAAACACGATTGGTATGAAAACGTGGGTCCGCTCCTGGGTCCCGTGCGGAGAAATTACCGGAATGGTGATCCGCCACGGAGAGGCCTTCAGCATTTCCGATCGGCTGACGGTTTGGGAAGAAGGGAAGGCGGTCTACCGTCCGACGGTTCATTATGCGTACTGCCCCACGGATGTTGCGATTAATTCACTTCACGAGCTTGAAATGCGCCAGTTTCACCTGCAGGAAAAGCAGCGGATCATGAATGACGAGATCATTGACGGCGCGGATGAACTGGGTATTTTGCTCATGGGGCATGATTTTACGTCGTGGTGGTGCGGCAGTCTTTTAGATATTCACACAGCGCGAAAGCTCGTCCCGCATCAACAGGCCACAACGCTTCAGGTCGCGATTTCAGTGGTTGCCGCGGCCATGTGGATGATGGAAAATCCGCGCCGCGGGGTTTGCCTGCCGGATGATATCGACCACAAATTCATTTTGGATATCGCGCTGCCTTATATTCGTCCGTTCTACTCGCAGGCTGTGGATTGGACACCGCTTAAAAATCTGAATACGAAGTTTACCAAGTTTGATGTCGAAAGGCCTGACGAAGAAGACATGTGGCAGTTTACGACTTTCTTGGTTGACCATAAGGAGAGGATGCGTGCCTACACAGCCGACCGTGGACCCGTTAAACCCGAAGTTATTACGGCCTAAAAAACCCGAGCTTACCGCCTCGGTATCCGTTAAGGACTTGCGGGCCGGTGAGACCAACGGAGTTGAGCATCTCATTCGTGCCATGCTCAAAGAGCATCGCACTCCGTTCATGATTATCCGCAAAAGCCAGTTGATCAAGCAGTGCCTTTGCTTTACCAAGGCCCTTCCGCAGGTGACGCCTTTCTACGCGATCAAAGCCAATCCGCATCCTCAGATCATTAAAACGTTTATTCAGCAGGGCTGCGGTTTCGATGTTGCCAGTGCTGCGGAAATGCGCCTTGTGCTTTCGCTGGGTGCAAAGCCTGAAAAAATTATTTTTGCGCACACCATCAAGTCCGTTGAAGACATTATTGCGGCACGCAGGGCCCGGGTGCGTTTGATGACCTGCGACAATGAATCCGAGCTTTACAAGATATCCGAACACTATCCGGGTGCTCACTTGGTGTTGCGGATTAAAGTGAACAATGACCAGAGCGTTGTGAATTTATCGCTTAAGTTCGGAGCGGACCCTGAGATGGTGCTTCCTATGATCCGAAAGGCCAAAACACTGGGTCTCAAGCCGGCCGGCGTCAGCTTTCATGTGGGTTCTCAATCGACCAATATTGAAAATTACCTTCAGGCCCTTGAAATCACGGCGCAGATTTTCAGTGAAGCCCGGGAAAGTGATATTCCGTTAAGTATTGTGGATATCGGCGGGGGCTTTCCGATACCGCATTTTGATGGGGAAGTCGGGATTAATTTCGAACGCATGGCCGCGCAAATCCAGAAACAGATCGTGAATCTCTTTGACGAGAAAGTGAGCTTTATGGCGGAGCCGGGCCGCTTTTTTGCCGGGCCTGCGGGGATTTTGGTGACGCAGGTGGTGGGCCGGGCGTTCCGAAATAATAAAAATTATTATTACTTAAATGACGGCGTTTATCAGGATTTTTCAGGGATTGTGTTTGATCATTGCAAATACGAATTCAAAACCCTGCGCCGAGGCCAGAAATTCATAAGCGCCCTGGCCGGTCCCACGTGTGATTCTTTCGATACGCTTGCCCTTGATGCCGAAATCCCGGAGCTTTATGTCAACGACGTGGTATACGTGAAAAACATCGGCGCCTATTCCTCCGCAAGCGCCGTCTCAAGCTTCAACGGCTTCCCTCCGGCAAAAATCATCTTTGTGTAGCCCAGCCCATCTAATCAACACGCAGCTAGTCAGGTTACCCTTTGCAATTCAGCTGTAAGGTCAGGTTCAATTTGGAATTCGTATGGAGTGAATGGACAAATCCCGTGTGGAAGGGTAGAGTTTAAATACTACTTTAGTGAAGCAGTCGCGCGCGATTGGAAGCGATGCCTGAAGAAGTTGAATACTGAGAAGGAAGCGACAATGAAAATAACTCTCGCACCAAACTTCATCATCAGCGTTTTCGTTTGTACTCTGGCAACCACGAATGTGTTTGCAGAAGAGACGATCGGCTCAATCATTCCGAACATGCCGGAGCGCAACCCGTGGCTGATTGACAGCGTCTATCCAACCTCGCATTTCAACTCCGCACAGACCGATTCCGTGACTATGGCCGGTCCAATTAAAGGGCGCAAGCTGACCGCTGCAGATGTCAAAATCGTGCCGACCGTTTTTACCTCCAACCCGACCATTAAGCATGTAGGTGATGAAACAATTCTATTTGCGAGCGGGGTAAATGGTATCCACAAAATCATTGCCACTGGAGAGTCTCTCAGGGAAGTTTCCTTCATGCCTTATCCAGGCAGTGAGGCCCAGGCGGCCCGAGTAACCCCCGAGGCGATCGGGGTTGCAATTGCTGCGGCTGACGCCGCGCGGCGATCCATGAATGAAGCCCGGATCCTTGCTGTGTCCAAGAAGATCGAGGAACTTGGCTACAAGACTATGATTCACGGATATTACAACTTTTTCGACAAGGACGGTTTCCACTACGCGCTTTTTGGCGACGCCAGTATTATCAAGACTACCGACGACAATGACCCGAAAAAACCGATTCTGCCCCTGAAGGTGAAGAATCTCGCAGAGGGCCTGTCCCCTGAGATAACCAAGAGCATTGGTCGCGTGTTTGGTGCTGGCATGACCTACGATGGCAACATTGCGGTCGTAGCCTCCGGCGCGCTTTTCTTGGTTGATCGCGATCTCAACGTCAAGGACACTCTCGCATTGCCCGGCGAGAGTATATGCAACAGCATCGCCGTCGACAAGACGGGCATCTACGTAGTTACTTCAAAACGCATGTTGAAAGTCGTGTACACAGGCACGAAGCTTTCATACGACGACGCTGATGGCGGCTGGCAGTCGGAGTACAACACGGTGAGCGATAAAGAAGCCTGGGCAGCCGGTTCATTTTCGCGCGGCTCGGGTACAACGCCTACTCTCATGGGTTTTGGCGATGCCCCGGACAAACTGGTGATCATCGCGGACGCTGACAAAAACGGCACCAATTTGGTGGCTTTCTGGCGGGACCAGATTCCGGAGGGCTTCAAGCAAAAATCAGGTACCAAATCCGCGCGGATCGCAGATCAAATCCGGATTGACATCAGCAAGGTCACGATCGAGGTCTCGGCGGGGGTGCTCGGCTACGGCGTGTCCGTCAACAACGCCACCTACCCAAATCCTGTGCGTGAACTCTACGGTCGCTTCATGACGGCCGGCGTAACACGCCCGGGCCCGATGGGCGTGCAAAAGTTCACGTGGAATCCAAAGACGCATTCGTTTGAGAAGGCATGGGTCAATATGGAGGTCGATAACACTGACCTGTTAGTTCCTGTCATCTCCGCAAAGACTAACATGATCTACGTTGCGACCAAAGTAAACGGTGACTACCAATTCTTGGGCCTTGACTGGAGTACCGGCAAGGTCAAGGCGCGCTGGGTCTTCCCCGATGACAGTCGCGTGTGGAACACTATTTGCGGCATCGCCATAATTCTCGATGATGGCGATTTTCTCCTAGGGGGATACTTCTCCATCAAGCGCGTCAATGTCGGCAATTGAAGATATTCATTCAGATCAAGTGAATGGAACAGGCTTCCCAGAAATTCCACATCTCAAAATGATTGGAGATAAATAAAACCGTACCCATTTGGGAACCACCTCAATTCCCATTTGGATTCGTGGCTGTGAGTGTTCCCATCATAACCGCGACTCGGCCTGTGTGATGTTTGTGCGCAAGCCGCCCAGGGCCGATCGCAGCCAATTTCCTACCCGCAAATCTCTTTTTAAAGATTAATAAGAAGTGTGCCTATTCTACTTTCTTTGTGCCTAATCACCTTGCAGCGAGATATTTTATCAGGCATGATTAATCTGTAACCAAGGCTTATACATAAGGCTAGAAGAATTACGTCTCAAAAACATCTACAGAATTATGCCTAAAAACACAAGTTGGATTAACCCGTTGAATAAGAACAACATACAAAGGGATAAGATTCTTTATTGCTTTAACGAGACCCAAGCTGATTATCCTCAAGATAAAACGATCCACAACCTGTTTGAAGAACAAGTTAAAAAGACCCCCGGCAATATGGCTCTCGTGTTTGAAGGAAAATCCCTGACTTATTTTGAGCTTAACCAAAGAGCCAATCAGTTGGCCCATTACTTAAGGAAAAGGGGAGTATGTCCTGACACCCTGGTTGGTATTTGTGTTGAGAGGTCTTTTGAGATGATCGTAGGGATTCTGGGTATCTTGAAGGCCGGAGGAGCTTATGTGCCGATTGATCCGGAATATCCCAAGGATCGTATCCAATTTATGCTGGAAGACACCGAAGTCCCGATTCTTTTGACCCAGTCTCATTTGAAGGGCGTCTTACCAGAAAAAACGCAGGCATCGGTTATTTATCTAGACACCGAATGGGATGTAATTTCACAAGAGGATATCCAAAATCCCTCTCACGAAGCTCGCCCGTATCACTTGGCCTACTGTATTTACACTTCAGGGTCAACGGGGAAACCGAAGGGCAGTTTGATCCTGCATAACGCAGTGATTAATCGTCTATTATGGATGCAGAAAGCTTATCCCCTGGAGCCGGAAGATACGATTCTTCAGAAAACCTCCTATGCATTTGATGTTTCGGTCTGGGAACTGTTCTGGTGGTGTTTGACCGGATCCAGACTCTGCCTTCTTCCACCTGGCGCTGAAAAGGACCCTCAAGTGATTGCCCATGTGATCGAGAAAAATTCAATTACCCACCTTCATTTTGTGCCTTCCATGCTACGGGTTTTCTTGGAGTCAGTTACAGAGAATCCCGATGCCTTTCGGAAGCTTAAAACCCTCAAGCGCACCTTTGCAAGCGGTGAAAACCTGACAACGGATCTCGCAAGGAAGTTTAGTGCGACCGTAACCCGCTCTTATGGAACCCAACTGCATAATTTGTACGGTCCTACCGAAGTAACGGTGGATGTTTCCTATTTTGACTATACAAATGAAAATTCCGGAGGGACATCTGTGCCGATTGGAAGGCCCATTTCGAATATTGAGCTTTTTATTCTCGACCCTTCACTTGAACCCGTTGCGATAGATACTGCGGGCGAGCTCTATATCGGAGGAGTGGGATTGGCAAGGAGTTATCTCAACCGGCCGGACCTTACCGCAGAGAAGTTTATTCCGAATCCCTTTGCGAAAGAAGAAGGAGAAAGACTCTATAGAACAGGAGATGTGGCGAGGTATTTTCCGGACGGGAATATTGAATTTCTGGGGAGGGTTGATCATCAGGTCAAGATCCGTGGCTTCCGAATCGAATGTGGCGAGATAGAAGCCCTTCTAAGGAACCATCTTTTAATTAAAGAGGCCGTGATCATCGCTCGGGAAGAGAAGGAAGGCGATAAGTATCTAGCCAGTTATCTCACCACGAGAACAAAAGACTCCGTTCCAATGGTTTCTGATCTGAGAGACCACCTGAAAACCAGGCTACCTGACTACATGATTCCGGCTCACTTCGTCTTCCTCGATAATTTTCCGCTTACGCCCAATGGAAAGCTAGACCGTAAGGCTCTTCCGGAGCCGGATACCCACAGACCTAATCTTAAGAAGGAGTATGTTGCTCCCCGTACCCCTGAAGAAAAGATTCTAACTGAGATTTTCCAGGAGGTATTAGGTATTGGCAAGGTGGGTATTCACGATAATTTTTTTGAGTTGGGGGGAGATTCGATCAAAGCGGCGAGAGTGATAAATCAAATCAAACATAAATTTAATGAGCTGATTTGGATAACAGCAATCTTTGACTCACCAACGGTGAATGGCTTATGTGTTCATTTAAATTCATATTCGGACGACGTATCGCGACGCCAGGAGGCAAGAGTCACTCCTTCAAAACTTCATGACATGAGACGCATATTTGAATCAACTTATCCTGGCGATGATAAATTCACGAAAAGGTTCGTCAAAAAAAGAAAAAACAAAGCTCAAAAGTCCCCGGTTTTTTTTCTTACTACGCCCCGTTCCGGCGGGACTTTATTGAGGGTGATGTTAGCGGGACATGATTCATTATTCACCTCTCCTTATCTAGAGCTATTAATGGCAGGTTCCCTGAGACAAAGAGAGCGGATATTTTCCGGAAAAGATAGTTGGCGTAAGGATGGTTTGATCCGCGCAATTATGCACATTCAAAAATGTGACGTTATGCGGGCAAAGGCGATGATTCATGAATTTCTCGAACGAGATATGAGTACAAAAGAGTGCTACGACGTTCTCCAGGAATGGCTTGGCGACAAACTTCTTGTGGATAAAAGCCATTCTTACGCGTTGAGCGAGGGTGCGTTAAATCGAGCCAAGGACTATTTTGATAATGCGAAATTTATACATCTTGTGAGGCATCCTTACGCGATGATTCATTCGTATGTTAGAGCAAAGTTTAAGCAGTTATTTGGATATGCTAATTCTCTTTCAGATCGTGAGGAAGCCGAGATGATATGGGTAATTTCCCATCAAAATATTATGCGATTCCTCAGTTCTATTCCGAAGAATCGTAAATGTTTAGTGAGGTTCGAAGACTTGGTGCATAAGCCGGAAGAGACCGTGAGAGGTATTTGCCAATTGCTAGAAATTGAATTCCAACCAAAAATGTTGAATATCTATAACGGGGAAAAAATGCTGGATGGGGTATATCCGGAGTCTCCTTTGCTTGGGGACCCACAATTCTTTTCACACAAACGGATTGATTCAAATATGGCTGATAATTGGAAATTACTGTCCGAAAATGACTCAATGGGTGAAGAAACTCTTGAGCTTGCAGAGTGTTATGGATACAGGAAGGTTAAAAAAAATGCCACGCAGTCCATTGCACCTGTCCCTCAGCAGGACAAATATCCGCTTTCCTTTGCTCAGACGCGGCTCTGGTTTCTTTCTCAGTTAGAACCCGATAATCCTTTTTATAATATTCCTTCAGCTACCCGTCTTGAAGGGCCCCTTAATCACAAAGCATTGGACAAAACCATTCAAGCCTTAATTGAAAGACACGACTCCTTCAGGACGTCCTTTATCCAAGAAACTGGTATCCCTTATCAAAAGGTGGAAGAAACTATAAAGCTTTCAATCCTGCTCATCGATTTATCAGCATTGTCAAGAGAAGAGAGGGAAAGGGAAGCTAGGAAACTGGCTGAAGAGGATGCTCTCAAGCCCTTTGATCTTACCCAAGCGCCTCTTTTAAGAGTTAAGCTGCTCAAGCTTGAAGAGCATGAGCATATTTTTTTATTGAATATACATCATATTATCTCAGACGGATGGTCCAGTGGAATCATCTGGAAGGAAATCGCAATTCTCTATAACGCCATTAGCGAAGGCAGAGACAACCCGCTTCCACATCTCAAAATTCAGTACAAAGACTATGTCCTCTGGCAGAGGGAACAATTAGAAGGCGAAATCCTAAACAATCAGGAAGCATACTGGAGGAGCAAATTCCAAGGTGAGCTTTCAGTGCTTAATCTTCCCACAGATCATCCACGGCCTAAAGTGATGACTTATCAAGGCGCAGTGGAGTTTCTGACTGTTCCCAAGACGCTGACGGAAAAGCTCAAGAGTTTATCCCAAAAGCAGAATGTAACGCTTTATATGACGCTGCTTTCGGCTTTCAATATTCTGCTCAGCCGTTATGCAGGGCAAGAGGACATTATTGTCGGTTCTCCAATTGCGGGGCGTCACTATCAGGATACGGAAGAAATCGTTGGTTTTTTTGTCAACACCATTACCTTAAGAACGAATCTCTCAGGAGATCCGACTTTTCTTGCATTGTTAGCGCAAGTAAGGGAGAACTGTCTGGAAGCTTACAAGCATCAGGACTTTCCCTTTGAGCGGTTGGTTGAAATCATAAATCCTATTCGGGATATGAGCCGCTCACCTCTTTTCCAGGTCTCTTTAGCTTTTCAAAATGCTCCAGGTTCGGACGCATGCCTTAACGATTTAACTCTAAAACCGCTTCAAACCGATTTCCAAACAGCCAAATTTGATCTCATGGCCTTTATTTGGGAAGCCGGGGACCAGCTCAATCTTTCCTTTAAATACTATCGTGATATCTTTGAGCGAACGACAATCCAAAAACTTATGAAACATTTCGTGAGGCTCTTAGAGGTTATCACCGAAGACCCTTCTCAGAGTATTTCAACACTCTCTGTGCTTGATCATGAAGAGAGAGATCACATCCTTAACGATTTTAATGATACCCAACGCAATTATCCTAAGAATAAGACCATTCATGAGCTTTTCGAAGAGCAGGTGACCAACACTCCTCATAACATAGCAGTGGTTTTTGAAGACAAGATACTTACTTACGAGGAGCTTAACCAAAGAGCCAATCAGTTGGCTCATTTCTTGAGGAAAAGGGGAGTATCCGCTGACACCTTGGTGGGTATTTGTGTTGAAAGGTCTTTTGAGATGATCATAGGGATTCTGGGTATCTTGAAGGCTGGAGGCGCTTATGTGCCCATTGATCCCGAGTATCCGAAAGAACGGATTCATTTCATGCTGGAAGACACCCAGACCCCAATCCTTTTGGCGCAGTCTCATTTGAAAAACTGCTTGCCAGAAAAGATCGAGGTATCAGTTATTTACTTAGACACTGAATGGGATGCAATATCACAAGAAAGCACACAAAATCCCTCTCGCGAAGCTTGTCCGTATCACCTAGCTTACTGTATTTATACTTCAGGCTCCACGGGTAAGCCGAAGGGGGCCGTCATGCGACATGCGGGGGTTATAAATTTGTTTTGTTGGTTACAGGAGGCCTATCCTATTGATGCAAAGGATGGCATTCTGCAAAAAACAACTTACACGTTTGATGTATCCCTGACGGAGTTGCTTTGGGGTCTCGCTGCAGGTTCAAGAATCTGTTTTCTTGCACCAGGAAGTGAAAAAGATTCTCAGGCAGTTACCGAGGCAATTGAAAAATATGAAGTTACATTTGTTAATTTTGTTCCGTCACTCCTCAATCCATTTTTGGATCTGCTGAGTGATGAATCTGTGGCGAAATTTAAAACCCTTAAAACGATTCATGTAGCAGGCGAAGCTCTGTTGGGAGATTTAGCTAAGAAGTTTCAAATTTTCTTGGGACGGAAAAAAGGCGTAGGACTTTATAATATCTATGGCCCAACAGAAGCAACGGTTTATGCAGCACATTTTGATTGTAATCAAACAGACGGCATGGTCTTTGTCCCTATTGGTACTCCTATTTCCAATAGCCAACTCTATATCTTAGGTAACAACCTAGAACCGCTCCCGATTGGTGCTACTGGAGAGCTTTATATCGGGGGAGCTGGCCTGGCTCGTGGCTACCTAAACCGGACTGACCTTACAGCTGAGAAGTTTATTCCCAATCCGTTTACCAATGAAGCCGGAGAAAGACTCTATAAGACAGGGGACTTAGGGAGATATCTTTCGGACGGGAATATTGAATTTCTGGGAAGAATCGATCATCAAGTCAAGATTCGTGGGTTCAGGATTGAATGTGGAGAGATTGAGACCGTATTGCAAGAACATGCGCAGATCCAGTCGGCAGTTGTCTTGACCCGGGAAGACGCTCAAAACACCAAATCTCTAGTAGCTTATTTAGTTTTAAAAGACAAGGATACTTCCTTAACGATTACGAATTTGCGGAACTATCTGAATGATCGGCTGCCTGATTATATGATTCCGCGCTATTTTGTTTTCTTGGAGGAACTGCCGCTTACGCCGAATGGTAAGCTTGACCGGAAGGCTTTGCCTGAACCGGCTAGCCTGGGATCTGATTTGGAGTATGACTATACGCCTCCGCGGACTCCTGAAGAAGAGATGCTGGTTGCTATCCTCCAGGACATTCTAGGAGTTCAAAGAGTCGGCATTCATGACAATTTTTTTGATCTCGGGGGGCACTCTTTACTTGCCACGCAGGTGGTGAACCGAATCCAGCACTTTTTATCGATTGTTCTTTCGATCCGCAACCTTTTTGAGCATCCCACTGTTAGCGAGCTTCAAGAAGTCATTCATGAACTAGCGAGGGAAGGAAAACCCCCGCTTCCCTCTATTACGCCTGTCCTTCAACAAGACAAAAGTCCCTTATCCTTTTCTCAGCAAAGGCTCTGGTTTCTTGCGCAATTAGAACCCGATAATCCTTTCTATAGTATTCCCTCTGCTATTCGTCTCGAAGGGCAACTCCATTCGGACGCCTTGGACAAAGCCATCCAAACGCTCGTTCAAAGACATAGTGCTTTTAGGACTTCCTTCCAAGCGAAAGATGGTATTCCGTATCAAAAAATAGAAGAAAAGGTAGGATTTTCGGTCAATCATGTTGATTTATTACGCTTGTCAAAAGAGGAAAGGGAAACGGAAGCGAGGAAACTGGCTGAAGAAGATGCCCTCAGGCCCTTTGACCTCACTCAGGCTCCGCTTCTAAGAGCTAAGCTCCTTAAGCTTGAAGAGCATGGCCATATCCTTTTACTCAATATGCATCACATTATCTCTGACGGCTGGAGCAGTGGAATTATCTGGAAAGAACTCAAGGCTCTTTACAATGCCTTTAGCCAGGGCAGGGAAAACCCACTTCCTGCGCTTAAGCTTCAATATCCCGACTATGCGGTCTGGCAGAGGAAAGAGTTAGAGGGAGAGGTCTTAAAGACTCAGGAAGAGTACTGGAAGAGCCGATTCGAGGGAGAACTTCCGGTGCTTAATTTGCCTACGGATCATCCCCGCCCCAAGGTGATGACTTATAAAGGAGCGGTGGAGTCTTTAACGGTTTCCGAGACGTTGACTGAAAAGATCAAGAATTTGTCCAAAAAGTACAATGTAACCCCCTACATGACGCTGCTTACGGCTTTCAATATTTTGCTCAGCCGCCACTCAGGACAAAAAGACATTGTGGTTGGCTCTCCCATTGCGAACCGTCACTATCAGGACACAGAAGAGATCGTTGGATTTTTCGTCAACACACTGGCTTTAAGGACCAATCTTTCAGGAGATCCTACTTTTCTGAGTCTTCTTGAACGCGTGAGGGAGAATTGTCTTGAGGCTTATAAGCATCAAGACTATCCCTTTGAGCGTTTTGTGGAGGTTCTTAATCCTCCCAGGGATATGAGCCGCAGTCCCTTGTTTCAAATCGTTCTGGCTTTTCAAAATGCACCGCGTTCAGATACGCATTTCAAAGACTTGGATCACAAACCCTTTCAGACAGAACACCGAACTACCAAGTTTGACCTGACGGCCTTTGTGCGGGAAGAAAATGGCCAATTTGTCCTTGTTTTTGAATATTATCGAGATATTTTTTTACCCACAACTATGCAGAGACTTATGAAACATTTCGAGAGTCTCTTAGGATCTATCACCCGAGACCCTTTACAGACCATTTCAGTTCTCTCTTTTCTGTCCGCCGAAGAGAGAGCTCATATCCTTAAAGACTTCAATAACACTAAGACTGACTATCCGAAGGATAAAACCATTCATGAGCTTTTCGAAGAACAGGTAATGAAGACTCCTAATAACACAGCCGTAGTATTTGAAGAGAAGTCCTTAACCTATCAAGAGCTCAACCAAAGGGCTAATCAGTTAGCGCATTATTTAAGGAAAAGGGGAGTTATGCCAGATACCCTGGTAGGTATCTGTGTAGAACGATCCCTTGAAATGATTATTGGAATCTTAGGAATCCTCAAGGCCGGAGGAGCCTATTTACCTATTGATTCCCAATATCCCAAAGACCGTATCCACTTTATGCTTGAAGATACTAAAACTCCCCTCCTTTTGACCCAGTCTTATCTCAAGAACTCGTTACCCCAAGAGATCAAGGCCTCCGTCATCTTTTTAGACTCCGAATGGCAGGCTATCTCCCAAGAAGATATCCAAAATCCCACTCACGAAGTTTGCCCGTATCACTTAGCCTATTCGATCTATACCTCAGGGTCTACGGGGAGACCGAAGGGAACGAATGTGTGTCACCAGAGTGTTAGCCGGCTTTTATTTGGAGTTCACTATGTTAATTTAAATTCCAAGAATAACTTCCTCCAGATGGCGCCCATTTCTTTTGATGCTTCCACTTTTGAGCTCTGGGGCGCCTTACTTCACGGCGCTCGGTGCGTCCTTTACCCCGAACGGATCCCTACTTCAAATGAATTAGAGAAAATTATTAAGGAATATAACGTAAATACCCTATGGCTTACGGCCTCCTTGTTTAACTCTATGATGAATGAAAGACCACAGATTTTATCTAATCTTCAGCAGCTTTTAGTTGGAGGGGAAGCTCTCTCACCTTCACATATATGTCAGGCTATTAAGGCGTTCCCTTCTATTGATTTTATTAATGGATATGGTCCAACTGAAAGCACGACATTTACCTGCTGCTACAAAATACCAAACGATATGACAAAGAACCCAATTTTTGTTCCAATTGGTCAGCCCATAGGGAATACCTCTGTTTATCTTCTTAACCCATCCCTAGAACCAGTTCCCCTCGGTGTCCCCGGAGAGCTGCATATTGGGGGAGCAGGTCTAGCGAGAGGCTATCTCAACCGTCCTGATCTTACGGCAGAGAAGTTTATACCGAATCCATTTACAGAAGAGGAAGGAGAACGTTTATACAAGACAGGAGACCTGGCGCGATATCTTCCGGACGGTAACATTGAATTCCTGGGACGCCTTGATCACCAGGTCAAGATTCGTGGGTTTCGGATTGAATGTGGGGAGATTGAGTCTGTGTTAAGAGAAAGTCCCATAGTGAAAGAGGCAGTTGTTATCGTACGCGACGAGGATCTGACTGGTAAACAACTTATGGCTTATTTAGTTCCAGGCATTCTCCCCGAAGAGAAAGATGCCGAAACCTCTGAAGAAAAAAAACACTTAAGTCAGTGGTCAGACCTTTATGAAGATCTTTATGGCAAGCCTCTTTCTTCAGATCCTACGCTCAATTTTATCGGATGGAACAGTAGTTACACAGGACTTCCGATCCCGGAAGAAGAGATGAAAGAGTGGGTGAACCATACAGCTCAAAGGATCCATTCTGCATCTCCTAGCCGTGTCCTGGAAATTGGATGCGGAACAGGTCTTTTGCTATTTAGAATTGCTCCTGAGTGTCAGGAATACTATGGAACCGATTTTTCTAAGGCCTCTATTCAATATGTCCAGGAGGAGTCAAAGAGAAGGAATCTCGGAAACATAAAGCTTTTCCATAGGACTGCAGAAGATTTCTCAGGTTTCGCAGATCATAGTTTTGATTGCGTGATTTTAAATTCCGTTATTCAGTATTTTCCAGATGCCAGATATTTTTTAAAAGTCTTAGAAAAAGTCATGAAGGTATTGAAGCCAGGGGGCTCTATCTTTCTTGGAGATGTCAGGCACTTGAAATTACTAAAGGCTCTCCACGCCTCGATCGAGCTTTATAGAGCCGCCACCACTTCATCCACCAAGAAACTTAAAGACGCGGTCCAAAAGAGATTTGCACAGGAAGAGGAGCTTCTGGTCGATCCTCAATTTTTCTTAGCTCTCAAACAACGTTTTCCTCAGATTGAGAAAGTCGCAGTCCAACCAAAGCGGGGCCGTCATCTCCATAACGAGGTCACCAATTATCGATACGACGTTCTCTTATGCACACAAAAGGAGAACAAGGAAGGTGATGAGGTGACCAAGCCCCTTGAGGTACCCCGGCTGGATTGGAGCAAAAACGGTTTTACTTTATCCACTCTTCGCCAGTTTCTTCAGAACACCCAACCCAAGATACTAGTCATTACCCAGATCCCCAATAGTCGAATATCTAACGATATCAAAATCCTCGAGTTCTTAGAGTGTGACAGCGATGGGTCTTATTCAACAGTAGAAGCAATTAAACAAGAGGTCTCTGCAGATAATGGCGCAATCGATCCTGAAGATATCTGGTCTTTGGCCAAAGAGCTTTCTTATTCAGTTGATATTAGCTGGGGAAATAGCCAGTCCGACGGAAGTATTGACGCCATATTTAAACGTAGCGAAAATATTCTATATGATCCTTTCCCTGAAGCAATTTCCAGTCTAAAACAACTAGATGCCTATGTGAATGATCCTCTCAAAAGAAAACGGCTCTTAAAACTGGTTCCGCTCATTCGAAACTATCTCAAAGATAAACTGCCTGACTATATGATCCCTAGTCATTTCATCTTCCTGGAAACACTGCCTCTTACTGCGAATGGGAAGTTCGATCGTAAGGCTTTGCCGGAGCCTGATACCTTAAGGCCTGAGCTGAAGCATGAATACATTTCGCCTCGAACTCCTGAAGAAGAGACTTTGGTGTTTATCTTCCAGGAAGTTTTAGGGATTGATAAGGTCGGGATCCATGATAATTTTTTTGAACTGGGAGGTCATTCACTACTGGCCACTCAAGTGATTAATCGTATCCGGCAGCTGTTTTCGATTGATATACCTATTCGCATTTTTTTTGAGCATCCGACCGTCGGCGATCTTCAGGAAGTGATCGAGACGTATGAGAGGGAAGGGAAAGCACTTCTTCCTCCAATTACGCCTGTGCCCCATGAGGATAAGTATCCGTTATCGTTTGCTCAGACGCGCCTTTGGTTTCTTGATCAGTTAGAGCCGAATAACCCTTTTTACAATATGCCTTGGCGGATGAGACTTAGAGGGAAGTTAAACTACGAGGCCTTGGAGTCAGGTATTAACATCCTTGTGCAAAGACACGCCTCCTTCAGAACTTATTTTGTTGATACAGGTGGTACCCCGTATCAAAGAGTGGAAGAGACGGTAAAGCTTTCGATTCCGCTCGTTGATTTGTCCTCATTATCGAAAGAAGAAAGGGGAAAAGAAGCGAGGAAACTGGCTGAAGAGGATGCGCTCAAGCCCTTTGCTCTTACCCAAGCGCCTCTTTTGAGAGTCAAGCTCGTGAAGTTTGAAGTTGATGGGCATGTTTTATTACTCAATATGCATCACATCATTTCGGACGGGTGGTCGAGCGGTATTTTCTGGAAAGAGCTTGCAGCGCTCTACAATGCCTCTTGCCAGGGGAACGACAATCCTCTTTCGCCTCTTAAAATTCAATATTCTGACTATGCCGTATGGCAGAGGAGAGAATTAGAGGGCGAGGTCTTAAGGACTCAGGAAGAGTACTGGAAGAAAGAGTTTCAGGGAGAGCTTCCAGTGCTTAATTTGCCCACGGATCATCCACGGCCCAAGGTGATGACTTATAAAGGTGCTGTGGAGTCTTTGACGCTTTCCGAGACGCTGACTGAAAAACTTAAAAGTTTATCCAAAAAATACAACGTCACTCCCTACATGACCTTGCTTACGGCTTTTAATATTTTACTCAGCCGTTACTCAGGGCAAGAGGACATCGTGGTTGGTTCTCCCATTGCTGGCCGTCACTATCATGATACGGAAGAGATTATTGGGTTTCTTGTTAATACTCTTGCCTTAAGAACGAATCTTTCAGGAAATCCGACTTTCCTCGAGCTCTTGAAGCAGGTGAAGGAGAACTGCCTTGAAGCTTATAAACACCAAGACTATCCCTTTGAACGGCTTGTCGAAGTTCTGAATCCTACTCGAGATATGAGTCGCAGTCCATTGTTTCAAGTATTTTATAATTTCATTGATTTTGCTGACGAGAGTGTGGAATTTGAAGGGTTGGAGGTAAGTCATTTTTTGACTTTTGATATGACTACAAAGTTTGACCTTACGCTTAATGTGAGTAAACGCAATGGCGCAACAACATTTAAATTCATTTATAACTCAAATCTTTTTGACAAAGCCACGGTCAGTCTCCTTTTGAATCATTTACAGAATGTAGTGGAAGAAGTAGTGGCGCATCCGTCGCAGCCCATTTCTGAGGTATCCTTACGGGTGAAAGGCAAGCTCGTTAAACGCCCTTCGTGGATAGATGAGCGATTACCAACGGATAATTTTACTCCATTCAGTACGGAAGAAGTTGCCCAATTTATTCCCACAAGATTTAAGGAGCAAGTTGAAAGGTTCCCTCAGCATATTGCCGTAAAAAGTAAGAAATATCAATGGACCTACCAGGAGCTAGATTTTGCTTCCAATCAGATTGCGAGTGAAATCTTGTCAGTGTGTGGTTCGGGCGCGGGTAACGTGGCTTTGCTGATGGGACATGATGCGCCTGCTATCGCGAGCATTTTGGGGGTTCTGAAGGCCGGTAAAGCGTATGTCCCTCTTGACTCGCATTATCCGAAAGAGAGGCTCTTTTATGTGCTTTCAGATTCGGAAGCGCAGGGGATACTTACTGATTCTGAGAATTTATTGAAGGCGAAGGAAGTGGCAGAGGCTTCTCGCGTTCCATTAATGGTATTTAACGACAAGCCCGCTTCTGAAATGACCACGGCGCTAAAAACCACCGGGCCACCATCCGCATTAGCTTATATTCTTTATACGTCTGGAACCACAGGAAAACCCAAGGGGGTTTTTCAAAATCATGAGAATGTTTTATTCCAAATTCGAAATTATACAAATTCTGTTCACATAAATTCAAATGATCATTTAACGCTTTTTTCATCTTACTGTTTCGATGCCTCGGTTATGGATATTTTTGGCGCGCTGTTGAATGGGGCTTCTTTGCATCCTATTGATGTTCGGAAAGAAAATGTAGACGATATAGTCAATCTTATGGATGATGAAAAAATCACGATTTATCACTCTACGCCTTCTCTTTACAGGCACCTTTTTAGAGCTATGGTTGATGAGAGTAAATTCGCGGCGATGCGGTTAATCGTCCTTGGCGGCGAGGAGGCTGTGAGAGAAGACGCTATGCTGTATAAAAAACTATTTTCGGACACGTGTCTTTTTGTAAATGGTTTAGGCCCTACAGAATCGACAGTGAGCCTTCAATATTTTATCCATAAAGATACAGAGGTCATACGTCAATCCATTCCAGTGGGGGTTCCTGTGGATGGGGTAGACATTTTGCTATTAGATAAAAATAATCACAATAATCAATTATATGGAGAGATTGCTATCCGTAGCTCTCACGCCGCGCTTGGATACTGGAAGAGCCCAGAATTAACACAAGCCAAATTTTTATTTGATGCGGATAACGATAACAGACGTATTTTTAAAACTGGAGACTTGGGCCGGTATCTTCCCGATGGGAATATCGAATTTCTGGGACGCATTGACAATCAGGTCAAGATCCGTGGTTTTAGGATTGAATGTGGGGAGATTGAGTCTGTATTACAAGAACATACTCAGATTCAAACGGCTGTCGTCCAAGCCCGGGAAGACGGTCAGGGTGATAAGTATCTCGCTGCTCACATAGTTGTAAAAAACAAGGATACTTCCTTAACGGTTACGGATCTGCGTAACTATTTAAAAAATCGCCTGCCGGATTATATGATCCCGAGCTATTTTATTATTTTAGAGAAGCTTCCGCTTACTCCGAATGGGAAGCTGGACCGGAAGGCTTTGCCGGAACCTGATACAGGGAGACCTGAGCTGGAGCACAAATATGCCAAACCGAATACGATTGAAGAAGAAATATTTATATCTATCTGTAAAGCAGTGTTACAAATGGACTGTGTTGGTGTTTACGATAATTTATTTGATCTCGGTGCAACTTCGTTAAAAGCGGTACAGATTTGCGCGCAGGTGAAGCAAAAGTTTGAGGTTGCGCTGCCGGTGGTAACGCTTTTCCAAAAACCGACGGTTCATGAGCTCTACCAGGAGATTTTAACTTTATTCCGGAAGGAACAACCATCCTCTAAAGTCCACGAGAGTATTTCGATTCAGAAAGGCAACAGCGCTCACCCTATTTTCTGCATAGCGGCTAATCGCGATATTGGATTTTATTTTTATCATCTGATGCGATATTTAGACGCAAACCAGACCGTTAATTTATTTAAAGGCATTGTCGAAGGCGATGATAAGGGTGAAGACGGTGCTGATTTGGTTTCTAATACCGTTGATTTGGCCTATATGGAAGAGGTATTGCCTGAATATGTCAAGGAAATCGAACGGCTTGATCCAACCGGACCTTATTATTTAGCCGGCTATTGCAGCGGCGGGCATCTTGCTTATAACATTGCGCAGCGCTTAATTGCCAAAGGAAAAAAAGTCAATCTGCTAGCTTTGATCGAAGCCTTTACATTTAAAACGATTACCTTTAAAAAAGAAAAGATGACTTCAAGGCTCGGGCGTATTAGCCGTAAGGTCCTTGCTCCGGACGGAGGCAGGTACCTTGCGGTACAGGTTTATCGGGAAGCGGCACAGACGGGGGCGAAAGTAAAAAGTGTGATTTCTGGCTACCTGACGCGGTATCTTTTGAATCTTTCCACGAAAAATAGGTCGCTCACCGAAATTGAAAAATTCTTAATGCTAATTTTTGAGCATCTTTATCAAAAAACACAATGGCCAGTCGCTCAAAGGGTGAGCCACTTTTCAAAACGGGTAAACTCCCGAATCGTGTGGAAACGTTTTTTGCAATATCTGCTTAAGCAGCCGTATGACGGAAAGATTGACATTTTTCTGGCGTGGGATGAATCGCGGGAAAAGATACAAGATCCTCTGGTAGGTTGGCATGATTTGGTCAAAGGAGGAATTGCAGTTCATAAAATTAACGGAGATCACAACTCGGTCCTTCAGGAACCCAATCTGCAAATGCTTGCTAAGGAATTTAAAAGTTGTCTCAATGGAGCACAACCAAAATGATCGCGAACAAGATTGATAATTGGGAGTTTTTTCAATCCCACAGGCAACCTGTCCTTCACAATACCGAAGTGCATATATGGCATCTTTCTCTTGCTGAACAAGGCGCAAACTTCGATCATCTTAAGAAGTTGCTCGATTCCGGGGAGCGGTCTGCAGGGGAACGATTTCGTTTTCAAAAAGACCGTAATCTTTATATTGCCGCCCACGGTTTCCTCAGGCTGATTCTGGGTTTTTATGAAGGGATTGATCCAGCCGATGTGCAATTCGTCCGAAACCCTTACGGGAAACCGTTGATTGCCGGAAATAATCGACCGGAAAAAATGATGTTTAATTTGTCCCACTCAGGAAATCGAATCCTTTTTGCGTTTACCCGCGGACGGGAGATAGGTGTTGATATTGAAAAAATCCGGGCTGATTTTGCATGCCAGGAAATAGCTGAGCGATTTTTTTCTGAGCAAGAAGTCGCGGTATTTAATTCTCTGCCAAAAGAAAAAAAAACCGAAGCATTTTTTAACTGCTGGACACGCAAAGAGGCCTTTATTAAAGCTGTGGGGGAGGGGCTTTCTTACCCGCTTAAGGATTTTGACGTCACTTTGAGGTCAGGGCAAGAAGCGCAACTGTTGAATATTTGCCGTCAGTCTGATGAAGCAAGCAATTGGACTCTTGTCGACATCCCGGTTAATGACGAATACAAAGGAGCTGTCGCGGTAAGAGCTAAAGATTTATCTTTTAAACAGTGGGCCCTAGACGCGAACTTTTTCGATTAATAATTTGTCTCTTAAAGTTAAGGTCTGCGGCTGAATAAATATTCAAAACGAGGAGGGGATCTCATGGATTATGATCAGGAAGACAACAGGCAGTATAAGGTTGTAAAAAGTATCAAAGGGTATATTTCGATTTGGCTGGCGCATAAAGAAGTGCCACGGGGATGGAATGAGGTAGGTAAGGCAGGCACCAAGGATGAGTGTCTGAAATATATTAAAGAAAACTTCCCTGAAAACCCGGAAATGTCCACCTACCGAAAATTTCACAATATGCAATAAACTCTGGGCGGTACAGGATTCGACACCGTAGGCGGCTTACCCTATGCCGCCACGGTGTTGCACTTGATCACCAGATCGAGTGCGAACCTGTGACCCCTACCATGTCAAAGTAGTGTCCGCCGACGTTTTGTGCCGGAAACTGAGATTAACTGATTTGCTAGGATCAAATCTAAAAAGGAAATCTGGGCGGTACAGGATTCGAACCTGTGACCCCTACCATGTCAAGGTAGTGCTCTAACCAACTGAGCTAACCGCCCGCGGAAAAAATTGCGAAGAGTGCGAATATTACGCTAAATCATTCGTAAAATCACGAAAAAAATAGGGTTACTGTTTACTGGATGGTAACTTTTTGAATACTCCGTGTGTCGCCGATTTTGGGCAAGGTGACTGTGAGAACGCCGTTTTGATAATCCGCTTTGACTTGAGTTTCATCCACGGGCCCGGGTAAATTGACAGTTCTGGCAAAAGAGCCGTAATTTCTTTCTTTGGCATAAAACCCGCCGCCATCACTTTCCTTTGTTGACTCTGACTCCCGAATGCCCTGGATGGTAAGTAGATTATCCCTGACGGTCACATTAATTTTGTCTTTTTGCAGACCCGGCAGGTCGCATTGAACCACATAGGCTTTATCGGTTTCCTGAAGATCGACAGTAGGCATGAAGTCGAACATCTGGCTCCCGCTAAGGCTGTTTGCAATCGATGGCCCATAAGCGAGCGCGGTATGAAAAAGACGATTCATAGAGGAACGCATCTTTTCAAGTTCCATAAATGGATCGCCTCCGAAGGGGTCTTGATCCGGGGCTGGGGGGAGAGGTTTTCTTGCTTGAGGGCGGGAAAAAAGCCGGCTATCCGAATCATTGCTTTGGTGCGTGATTAAGGGTTTTAAACTTCCCGCAGAGGGTCGCTCAAATCGGTGACCCAATAATAATCCGGTTTGAACAATCACAAGGAAGCTTAGGAATGCTATTAAGGCATAAAGCCAGGTGCTTTTCTTTTTATGTTCCATCTTGTCAGTCATAGGGTGTTCCTCCGCTTAGTTAGTTGCATCACATTTACTCCTTTTGGATCCTTTCTGCCAGCCATTTATTCATTTTTCATGCCAGGTCTTTTTTTCGATGTTATGGAAAAAACTATTGCAAAATCAGCAGGTTAGGAGAAAATACGTAGCATCAATGAGTTAGGATGAATTTGAATTGCCTAATTTTGACATACGTCAATCCAGTTGACCCGATTAAATTCAGCACAACCGATTTTAAACTAGGAGAATCGAATGAGCCGTGATTGGAAAAAAAGGTTAAAACGCCAGCGCCGCAAAGCAAGACTTAAGCGTAAATCAGTCAAACCCGCCAAAGCAGCCGCTTAACCGGTTGGTAACAAGTCGCTTACGCCCTAGTACCGCGTCTATTTAATTTTTTTGGTACGCGGTACCGTGCAGATTGTCCCTGTGGGACAATCTTAACTGCGCACTAGGAAAAAAGTTGCGTTAGGGGAGTCCGGAAGGTAGAATACGCGCTCTTTATCTGCAGCTTTCATAGGAGGTTCGTTAAGTTATTTCTGTTATTAGCATGGTGAAGTCAAATCCCGAAGCCCTAGCTCGCCTCAGGCATTCCGCGGCTCACATTTTGGCGCAAGCTGTTCTCGCCCTTTTCCCGGAAACAAAACTGACGATCGGTCCTGCCATTAAAGACGGTTTTTATTACGACTTTGAGCGACAAACTCCGTTCTCGGAAGAGGACTTGGTCCGTCTTGAGCAGAAAATGCAGGAGATTATCCAGGAAGAGCAGGAGTTTAAGCAGTGGCCGGTTTCAAAGTCCGAAGCAGAAAAGCACTTTAAAGAGCGCAATCAGCCTTACAAACTGGAAATCTTAAAAGAGCTTCAGGATGGGGAAATCACATTTGTCCAAAACGGCCCCTTTATTGATTTGTGCCGGGGCAACCACATTCATAAGACAAGTGAAGTCTCGGCCTTTAAATTATTGTCGGTCGCGGGCGCTTATTGGCGCGGTGATGAACGCAATCCCATGCTTCAGCGGATTTATGGAACCGCGTTCTTTTCGGCGGAGGATTTGAAGCAATACCTTACTCGCCTGGAAGAAGCCAAAAAACGCGATCACCGGAAGCTTGGCCGCGAACTTGATTTGTTTAGTTTTCACGGAGAAGCTCCCGGCATGCCGTTTTATCATGCAAAAGGGATGACGGTGTATGAGCAGCTTGTGGCTTATTGGAAGGAAGAGCACAAGCGAGAGGGATACCAGGAAATCAAGACCCCGGCTTTGCTGAAGGATGAGCTTTGGAAGCAAAGCGGCCATTACGCGCATTATCAGGAGAATATGTATTTTTCAAAAGTGGATAACGAAAGTTTTGCGATTAAGCCCATGAATTGCCCCGGCGGCACGCTGGTTTACCGCAACGCGCAACGCTCGTACCGGGAACTTCCAATGAAACTTGCCGAGCTTGGCCTTGTGCACCGGCACGAGCGATCCGGCGTGCTTCACGGACTATTCAGGGTCAATGCTTTTACCATTGATGATGCGCACATCTTTTGTACTGAAGAGCAGATTAAAGCTGAAATTTCAAAATGCATTAATTTGATCCTCAGAATTTATAAAACCTTTGGTTTTGAAGATGTCAAAATCGGGTTGTCAACGCGGCCTGAAGATTCTATGGGCTCTGACGAACTTTGGGAAAAAGCCGTTAACGGTCTCAAAGAGGCCCTCTCAGAAAACAAAATTGAGTACGGTATTCACGAAGGCGGCGGGGCTTTTTATGGTCCCAAAATTGATTTTGAAATTACGGATTCGATCGGACGCGAATGGCAGTGCGGAACGATTCAGCTGGATTTCCAGATGCCCGAGCGGTTTGGGTTGGAATATGTGGACTCCGATAACCGGATGAAACGTCCCGTGATGGTGCACCGCGCAGTGTTTGGATCCGTGGAACGTTTTTACGGGATTCTTGTGGAACACTTCGCGGGCGCCTTTCCGGTATGGCTTGCGCCGGTTCAGGTGCGCATCCTTACCATCGCGGACCGGCATGCCCCGGCGGCCGAGGAAATTTCAGAGCGGGTCAAGCAGGCAGGAATTCGTGTCGATATGGATGCGAAGCCCGAAAAGATCGGGCACAAAATTCGTGAAGCTGAGATGCAAAAGATTCCCTACATTTTTGTGATCGGAGATAAAGAGGCATCTTCGGGCAATGTCGCGGTGCGCAAACACGGGCGGGTCGATCTTGGGGAGCAGAATCTCGATTCCATCGTGAAGCAGATTCAATCCGAAATCAGCAGTAAAAAATAACCACAAACTTAAGGAGGGTCTTTCACTGGATACCAAATTTGTTCGAGCAAATGAAAAGGTTCGTCATCCGCAAATTCGTCTTATTGGACCCAAAGGGGAACAGATCGGGATTGTCTCCTCGCGGGAAGGTTTAGTTCGCGCCCAGGAAGCAGGCTTGGATCTGGTGGAAGTTTCTCCCACTGCCAAGCCGCCCGTTTGCCGCATTCTTGATTTGGGCAAATATCTTTATTCGATTGAAAAGAAGGAAAAAGAGGCGAGGAAGAAACAAAAAGTCATTTCTGTTAAAGAAGTGAAAATGAGCTCAAAGATCGAGGAGCATGATTATCAGACCAAGCTTCGCAACGCTCGCAAGTTTGTGGACCGCGGCGACAAGGTCAAATTAACCATGTTTTTTCGCGGCCGGGAAATAACACATGCTGAATTAGGCCAAAAAATTATTCAGCGTTTTATCGAAGATATATCCGACGTGGCGGAAGTCGAACGGAATGAGGGCCTGGAGGGAAATTATATTCATCTCTATTTTATCCCGGCGCCGAATTCCAAAAAAACAGGCCACCGGACACCAGAAGCTAAGGAGGAGCCACATGCCGAAACTGAAAACCAATAAAGCGATGAGAAAACGATTCAAAATCACAAAGACCGGAAAGGTCATGTCCACTTCTTCGCTTCGCAGACATTTGATGACGGATCGAACTTCCAAGAAAAAGCGCGCTTTGCGCGGCTGGCGGGAAGTCGATCCCACGGATGTCAAGCGAATCAAGGCCGGATTGCCTTATCAGCGTTAAACACAAGGAGTTTTTATGCCAAGAGCTACCAATAACCCAGCATCACGACGAAGGCGAAAGAAAGTTCTTAAACGCGCTAAAGGTTTTTTTAGCGGAAGAAGGAAGCTTTTCCGCACCGCGCATGAAACGGTCCAGCGGGCCATGGATTATGCCACGCGCGACCGCAAGCAGCGCAAGCGCCAGTTCCGGCGGCTTTGGAATGTGCGTATCAATGCGGCCTGCCGCCTATTTGGGACAACTTATTCCCGGTTTATCGCAGGATTGAAGCGGGCCAATATTACTTTGGACCGAAAATCCTTAGCCGAACTCGCTGTCCGTGACCCAAAGGCGTTTCAGAAGATCGTTGAGCTAAGTAAATCAACTTCCAAGAAAGCCTAAATCGTAGTGAGACTTTATGCGTGAATCTGTTCATAAAGTCCAGCGCGAGGCGGAATCCCAGCTTGCATCTATTCTTTCCGCAGAAGATTTAGAAGCCTTTCGCCTTTATTTTTTGGGCAAAAAAGGCAGGCTCGCGGGTTTAATGGAAGATCTGAAGGCCTGCCCGCCTCAAGAAAAAAGAGATTTTGGCCGCGAAGTCAATGAGCTGAAGCAGTTTCTCGAGACTTCGTATGAGTCAAAAAAGGAAGCCTCAGGGCTAAACCCGGTGCAGGCTGACAGCTTGTTTGATGACAGCCTGCCTGGAATTGCGCCGCTAGCGGGCAAGATCCACCCGATCACAGGCACTATCACTGAAATTTCCTCCATTTTTGAGCGGTTGGGATTTGAAATTGTGGAAGGCCCGGAGATCGAGACCGAGTTTCACAATTTCACGGCGCTGAACATCCCACTGGACCATCCCTCGCGGGATTCTTTTGATACCTTTTATACGGCCTCCGGGCACCTCCTGCGTTCCCAAACTTCAACCGTTCAAATCCGAGTGATGCAAAACCGCAAGCCGCCTTTAAGGATTATTGCGCCCGGCCGGGTTTACCGACCCGACACAGTGGATGCGAGCCATTCCTTCATGTTTCACCAAATCGAAGGGCTTATGGTGGATGAGCGCACGACGTTTAGCGACCTTAAAGGCGTTTTGAATTTGTTCTTGCGTGAACTTTTTGGTTCGCAGGTCAAGACACGTTTCCGTCCGCATTTTTTCCCTTTCACAGAGCCTAGCGTCGAGGTGGATATCCGGTGGGGCAAAGGCTGGCTTGAAATTTTAGGCGCCGGATGCGTGGACCCCGCGGTTTTTGAAGCCGTGGGCTATGACGTCAAACGAGTGCAGGGGTTTGCCTTTGGTTTGGGCGTGGAGCGGATCGCCATGCTTCGACACGGGATTCAGGATATACGCCTTTTTTATGAAAACGATTTGAGATTTTTAAGGCAGTTTTAAAAATGAAAATTAGCGTCAACTGGCTTCAGGATTTTGTCAAGCTTCCGCCCCCGATTGAAAATATCGCGGAACGGCTCACCATGGCCGGGCTTGAAGTGAAAAAGATAGAACCCTGGCAGAATAAAAAAGATACTCTGTTTGAAATTGAAGTGACCTCAAACCGCCCTGACTGGCTTTCTCACTTGGGTGTGGCGCGTGAAATTTCCGCGGTGGAAAACCTTTCCATGCAACTTCCGGAAGTGGATAAGGCCGCGAATCGGCCGATGCCTTCGGGCTGGAAGATCAATATAAAGGAAGCAGAGGGGTGCCCGTACTATTCCGGAGTCCTGATCGAAGGAGTGACACTGTCTCCCACGCCTGATTTTATCCGGGAAAGGCTCGAAGCCTGTGGTATCCGTTCTATTCATTTAATCGTCGATATTACGAACTATGTTCTGCTTGAAACCGGGCAGCCGTTGCATGCTTTTGATGCGGATCTTGTGACGGGGCAGGAAATTCAGATCAGGAAAGCAAAGCCCGGGGAAAAGCTTACCGCCATTGACGGCAAGCCGCTCGAGCTAAAACCTGAAGATCTTGTCATTGCCGATAGCGAACGCGCAGTTGCCCTTGCCGGCGTGATGGGAGGGAAGGATACGGAAGTTAGTTCAAAAACGCGTAATGTTTTTCTGGAATCCGCATTTTTCCACCCGCGATGGATCCGCCAGACAAGTCGCCGCTACGCGCTTTCAAGTGAGTCTTCTTATCGGTTCGAGCGCCGTGTGGATCCGGAAGGAGTCGACCTTGGCCGTGACCGCGCCTTGTGGCTGATTCAGAAGTATGCCAAACCCCGTTTTATCAGTGCGGTGATACGGGCGGGCCGGAAACCGGCTGAAGTCAACAACACAATTCACCTGAGCGAAACGCTGATTGAAAAGGTGCTCGGAATTCCGATTAAATCGAGCCAAATCTCATTGATTTTGACAAAACTTGGACTCAGCGTCACAAAAGACGGAGAAAAAAGCTGGAATGTCCGCATCCCGTCTTTTCGTTCGGATCTGACACGTCCGATTGATCTGGTGGAAGAAATCGCAAGGATTTATGGTTTTGACAAAATCCCTGAAACCCTGCCGGAGCGGGCGCCTCTCTTTAAACCCCGCAGCGGCCTGACCAAACTAGAAGAAAAGGCACGCCATTTTTTTGCCGGAGCGGGCTTGAATGAAACCGTGACTTTTAGTTTGATCAGCGAACGCGGACTTTCGCGCGATGCGGAACTTAAAAATGCCGTGGCCATTATCAATCCCCAGAATAAAGAGCTTTGCTGGATGCGGCCCATTTTGCTTACGAGCCTTTTGGATGTGATCCAGCATAACCTGCACGCGGGAATTCGTGACTGTTTCGTGTTTGAAATGGCCCACACCTACGCTCAGGGCGCTCGCGAGAAAAGCCCGGCAGAAGACCGTGTTTTGGCTTTTGCTTTATTTGGAAATTGGAAACCCAAGTCCTGGCTTGATGCGGATCGAAAAGCCGCTTTTTATGACCTGAAAGGGATCGCAGAGGCATTCCTTCAAGCCTGCGGTATCCGCAACTTCGAGTTTGTTTCAAGGCCGCAATCCTTTTTCCAGCCCGGGATTGCGGAAGAATTAAAGATAGGGCCCGACACGGTGGGTGTGTTGGGGGAAGCGCATGCGCGATTTTTGTCGCTGTGGGACCTTGACGCAAATGTTTACTTCGCACAAATTTCTCTGTCGCAGTTGCTTGCGCACGTGAACTGGGTGCCTGTCTTTGCCGACTTACCGCGATATCCGGCCATTGAGCGTGATATGGCGCTCACGGTTCCCGACGCTGTCAAAACCAACTTAATCCGTACCGAGATTTTAAAATTCGGAGACGGATTAATTCATAACGTGCATCTGTTTGATTTTTTTCGCGGGGGGCGGATCCCCAAGGGATATAAAAACCTCGGCTTCCGAATTACCTATCTTTCCCGTGAACGTACACTCGTATCCACGGATATCCAAAAGCTTCATACTGAAATTGCTGACGCCGTTGCCCGAAAGTTTCAGGCAACGTTTCAATAGTCCTGCACGAGGGACGCGTGAAAAACCAAGCACCCGATTCAACTTTTGATTTTTTCTCAAGCAAGTCTGAACCCGCAAGCGCAATTCCTAAAGACGCGCCACTAGCGGCCCGGATGCGTCCGCAAACTCTGTCGGAGGTGACCGGTCAGGCGCACCTGCTTGGGGACGATAAACTTCTGAAGCGCACGATTCAGGCCGACCGTTTATCCTCGCTTATTTTTTATGGACCGCCCGGCAGCGGGAAGACGACACTGGCCGAAATTATTTCACGTGCGACGCAGTCCTTCTTTGTCCGTCTCAATGCCGTGACTTCCAATGTGGCTGATTTGCGCCGCGTCCTTGAGCAAGCCCAAAAGCTAAAGTCCCTTAAGGGTAAGCGGACGATTCTTTTCGTCGATGAAATTCACCGGTTTAATAAGGCCCAGCAAGACGTCCTAATGCCGGATGTTGAAACCGGAAATGTGATCTTAATCGGCGCCACCACGCATAATCCTTCATTTGTGGTGAATGGTCCGTTGCTATCCCGGGCAACCATTTTTGAACTTCGACCGCTTACCGAAGACCACCTTGTTGAAATCCTGAAACGCGCGTTGAAGAACAACGAGCGTGGTTTCGGAAACCTAAAAATTGAAGTTGAAGAGAATGCCCTGTGGCACATTGCAAAAAGCGCGGCCGGGGACGCGCGGCGCGCGCTGAATGCGTTAGAAGTGGGTGTCCTCAGCACTGCGCCCGATGAAAAGGGAAGGATTCATTTCACGCTAAAAGCAGCGGAAGAATCCTGCCAGCGCAAAATGATTTACCACGATCGGGAGGGAGACTACCATTATGATTTGGCCAGCGCGTTTATTAAAAGCATACGTGGTTCAGACCCTGATGCCGCGATATACTGGCTGGCGAAGATGCTTTACGGAGGAGAGGACCCGCGTTTTATTATCCGCCGGCTTCTTATTCTGGCCAGCGAGGATATCGGCAACGCGGATCCGCAGGCGTTAATTCTTGTTTCAAGCGGGCTCCAGGCCATTGAATTTGTCGGGATGCCGGAAGCGCAGATTATTTTGGCGCATCTCGTCACTTATTTAGCGCTTGCGCCGAAAAGCAATGCCAGTTACCTTGCGATTTCGGAAGCATTAAAAGATATTAAAGATGAAAAGATCGAAGAAGTGCCCAACCATTTAAGGGACCGAAGTTATCCCGGGGCAAAAAAAATGGGCCACGGCGAAGGCTATGTTTATCCTCACACATTTAAAGAACACTACACACCGCAAAATTACTTCCCAAAGAACCGCCGGTATTACCACCCCACGGAAATCGGATTTGAGCAGATTTTAAGTCAGCGACTTAAGTCCCTTTCCCAACAGAACTCTGAAGATTCCAATAAAGCTAAGTAGAATTTCAAGGCATTATTGTTATAAATTAGATCTATTTGATCGGTAATGCTATCTAATACTATGTTAAATAACTTAAAATTATTAATAGACAATCAATTTATGTGGTTGATTGGACTTTCTTTAAAACATAAGGTATCTTTACCCTAGATGCGCTTTTCTAACGCTCAACAGGGGTGAGGAGACGATGGAGAATAAAATTAAAGCCAAGCGGGTGGGGGATGTCAATATTTTTGAAATTTGCGGTGAATTAACCGGTGCCTTTGCAGTGCGAGGTCAGGAAGCCATTCAAAAATCAATTCAGACCAACAAGAAAAAAAGCCTTCTTTTTAATGTCCAGGATCTCATTGCGATCGATGATCTCGGAGTAAACGCCATTTTACAAAATGCCGGGATGGTGCGTAAAAGCGCTCTTCTTGCCGGACATTGCCCCGTGGTCAGTGCCATTCAAAGAAAAGATACATCTAAACGGTTACCGGTATTAAAAAATGAGGCTGAAGTCACAAATTTTTTCCGGCTGGAATTGGCGGCCCCATCTTTAGAGGAGCAGTTTTATCCCGAAAGGCGTCAATTTATAAGGCTGACGACTGTGCTGCCGCTTCACTTTTGGTATCAGACTGAGGACAACGCCCAAAGGATGGAATTTTTTGCGGTGGTCACCAATTTAAGCGAAGGCGGGCTTTTTGCGCAGTTTATTGAATCGGTGTCGGAAGAGGCCGCGAAAAAGATGCTCAATCCCTATGATTTGAAGCTGCTTTACTTTCGAATCGGCCTTCTTGGTGAAGAGCCACTTTCCCTGCGGGGAAAGATTATTCACAACAATAATTCGGAAGGCGGCATTGGAGTGGAGTTTTATGATATTGATGATGAAAATAAAATTCGAATGCGGGATTGGATAGCCCGTCATTTGATGGAAAGAGAAGGCGGCCATGACAAAACTTAAAGTCAGTACGAGGGAAATTGGATCGGTGCGGGTTTTTGATCTGGAAGGAAGCCCGACACAAGAAACGCTTCAGGAGATTGCCTGGAAAATTCAAAGCAGTATCCGCCGGCACCGCCTGCAGCGAATTATTTTAAATCTCCAGCATTTACCGGTGCTCGATGACCTAGGGCTTCGAAAACTTCTCGCGGCCTGCATTCGCCCTCAGAGGAGTCTTATTTTTGGGGCGTCTGATGAAATGGGGCATTTCCTGGATGAAACGTATATCCCCAGGAATGTGCATATTTGCGCAAGTGAAAAGGAAGTGGCTGAACAATTGGGCCCTTTTCTGCTTGAAAAAGAAAATGGCAAAAGTATTCCTTTTGATTCTGAAAGGCCCGTTCAAGAATCGATCGGGTATCAGATGGAAAAGCGCCGCAGCCGGCGTATGCATGTCGCGATCCCGCTAGAGCTCACTCTTCTGGCCAACGGCGAATCGATTACTACACGTGCAATTGCGACCAATATCAGCGAAGGGGGTTTGTTTGCGGAATATCTTGATCTTGAGGCCGCGGACCGTATTCAGGCCCTTAGCTCGATTGCCGACACAAAGGTTGAGATACGCATTTTTCCGAGTGCCAATTTCCCGGAAGAATACCACGTGACCGGGAAAATCAAGCGTAAAGATTTACGCAAAAGGCAGTTAGGATTAGGCGTTGAATTCGCTCAGAATCATGAACATCTTCCATTAACTTCGGAAGAACCCCCCCCCTAGAAACTCGCCGCAACATAAATTCTTCTTATGTTGTCATTCCTGAGAGACATAATTAATTGCTAAAATAACATGATTTCGCTGGCACGAAAAAACTCGTTGGAAAATCCTTCAAAATCACTATAATCAACGCTTCATTTATGGAAAAACAAACGGTTCGTGATATTGATCTTAAGAAAAAGCGGGTTCTGATCCGGGTGGATTTCAATGTTCCGCTCAATGAACAAAACCAGATCACAGATGACGCCCGTATTGTTAAAAGCCTTGATACCCTCCGGTATTGCCTTGGCGAGCAGGCCAAAGTCATTTTAATGTCCCACCTCGGCCGGCCCAAGGGAAAGCCGGAACCTCAGTTTAGTCTTAAGCCTGTAGCTGAGCACCTCTCCAAACTGTTAAACCAAAGAATCGAATTACTGCCTGACTGCGTTGGACCCGCAGTCGAAGGTAAGGTTAAAAGCCTGGGTGAGGGGCAGGCGGTATTGCTTGAAAACCTCCGCTTTCATAACGAAGAAGAGAAGAATGATCCTGCATTTGCTAAGCAACTGGCTTCTTTAGGAGAGGTTTTTGTCAACGATGCCTTTGGAGCCGCGCACCGTGCGCATGCCTCCACCGTGGGAGTGACAAAATATCTTCCAAGTGTTGCGGGATTCCTGCTTGCAAGAGAAGTCGAATATTTTGATAAAGCCATTACCAACCCCGAACGGCCCTTTATGACGATTTTGGGCGGCGCAAAAGTTTCGGATAAAATCAAGCTTATCTCAAACCTCCTGGATAAAGCAGATGCGATTTTGATTGGTGGCGCAATGGCTTATACTTTTTATAAAGTTATGGGGATCAAAATTGGCAATTCCAAGTTCGAGCCGGCCGGTGAAAATGCGGCGCGCGAAGCTTTGGAAAAAGCCAAGTCGAAAAAAATTCCTTTTTTACTTCCGACAGACCGTGTGATTGCCGAGAAGTTTGAAAAAGGCGCTGTGAATAAGATTGTCACGGGAGATATCCCGGACGGTTGGATGGGCCTTGATATTGGCCCTGAAACGGTCCAGAAATATAAGGAAGTCCTGGCCAAAGCTAAAACCATTGTTTGGAACGGTCCGGTGGGTGTTTTTGAAATGCCGCCCTTTGACAGGGGCACGCGCGAGCTCGCGGAGTTTATTGCTACGCTTAAGGCCACCAGCATTATCGGCGGCGGGGATACGGCGGCCGCAGTGAAAATTTTTGGACTCGAAAGTAAAATGTCTCATGTTTCCACAGGGGGCGGGGCGTCGTTGGAGTATCTTGAAGGTACGATCCTTCCCGGCGTTGCTGCGTTAGCGGATAAAAAAGAAACTGTTGGAAGCAGAAAATCCTAGAAAGGAAAAATGCGTAAACCTTTGATTGCCGGTAACTGGAAGATGTTTAAGACCGTGGAAGAAGCTGTGCAGCTTGTGGAGGGAATTAAAGCCGGCGTTTATAGGATCTCGGATTGCATGATTGTGGTTTGCCCTCCTTTTACCGCGCTTTCCGCCGTGTCAGAAATCCTTAAGGGCAGCCCCATTGATTTGGGGGCTCAAAATATGCACCCCGAGACCGAAGGGGCTTACACGGGCGAAATTTCTCCTGTGATGCTAAAAGAAGTCCGCTGCCGTTATGTGGTTCTCGGCCATTCTGAAAGGCGGCAATATTTCAAGGAAACCGACGACTTTATTAATCAGAAAGTGAAAACCGCTCTTAAATACAGTTTAATTCCGATTGTTTGTATCGGAGAAACCCTGGAAGAGCGGGACGCCAAGCGCCATTTTGAAGTGGTCAAACGCCAGTTTGAGCATTCGCTCGCGGATATCACAAAGGAAGAGATCACAAAAACTGTGATCGCGTATGAACCTGTGTGGGCGATTGGGACCGGCAAAACCGCGAGTCCGGAGCAGGCGGAACAGATGCACTCGTATGTCCGCCGTCTTTTGAATGAAAAATTCGGTCAGGATATCGGCACCAAAATCTGGATCATTTATGGCGGCAGCGTGAAGCCCGATAATATCGCACTGCTTATGGCAAAGCCCAATGTGGACGGCGCCCTTGTGGGAGGCGCTTCTCTTAAGGCGGAAGTTTTTACGCAGATTATTTCGAACGCGCTTGAATGCGAAGCAGGAGTAAAGAAATGAGTATTTTCCTCGTAGTCTTGCATGTGATTTGCTGTTTTACATTGATCCTTGTCATTTTATTGCAGGCCGGCCGCGGCCAGGGATTGACCGGGCCCTCATTTGCAAGCGGCAACGTGCAGTCTCTTTTTGGAACAAGGGCGGGTGATTTCCTCACGAAAGCTACCTCGGTTGCGGCAATATGCTTTTTGTTAACATGTATTACGTTGGACTATATTGAAGCCCAGAAAAGCCGAAGCCTTCTTGAAGGCCCGCGCCAGAAGCCCTCTCAAATTGACGTTCAAAAAATCAAAGAAGCGCTTGAAAAAATTAAGAAAGAAGCCCCTGCGACAGCTCAAAAACAAGAAGCGGTTGGCGCGGCCCAGCAACAAGTTGCGCAAGCGGTTCAGGCCGCGGCAGGAGCCGAACAAAAAGTTGCCGGCACGGCTGCGCCGGAAACCGCTGCGGCTAAGCCCGAAGCCGCCGGCCAGGCCGCTCCCACGGCTGCGACTCCGCCGCCGGTCAATCCGAATGCAACTGAGAAACCCTGATCAATCAGGCCTTTTCTCGACTTCTCCTCAAAAAATAGTTAACCTCTTGCCATGATGACTGACGAGGCCCTTTCGCAAAAACGGGATATTCGTTATTTAAAAGGAGTAGGCCCCAAAAGAGCCTTTGCCCTAGAGCGCCTCGGAATTACCTCGGTTCGAAATCTTCTATATTTTTTCCCCCGCCGTTACGAAGATAGGAGCCAATTTCGCTCGATTGAAAGTCTTGTGCTGCAAGAATGGGTCACGATCCGGGGAGAAATTTTGACCGTGAAGTTGAAGCGCGTGAAACGGTTTTCGATTCTGGAAGTGACGGTTGGGGATTCCACAGGTATGATCACCGCGGTTTGGTTTAACCAGCCCTTCCTTGCCAAGCAATTTGCGGCAGGGCAGAATGCCATTTTTTACGGAAAAGCAGAGCTTTATCAAAACCGTTTGCAGATCAGCTCCCCCGAATATGAGTTGGTAGAGCCTGACGAAGAAGCCGTTCACGCCGGAAGAATCACGCCTATTTATCCGCTCACCGAAGGGCTTTTTCAAAAATCCCTGCGTTCGATTCTTAAAGAAGTGGTCGAAACGCAGGTGGAGCAAAATATTGATGAATTCCTCCCCGTAAAGTTTAGATCCGAGAAGAATCTCCTGGAGCTAAAGGAAGCGGTCCGTGAAATGCATTTCCCAACGTCGTTTGACCGGCAATTGCTTGCCCGCAGGCGTATTGTTTTTGACGAATTCTTTATCTTTCAAATGATCTTACTTCAAAAAATTGAGCGGATGAAAACCAAGTACCGTGCCTATAGCCTTTCGGAAGGGGATTCGTGCAGGCAAGCTTTTATCGAATCCCTTCCCTTCGCGCCGACGCAAAGCCAGGTGAAGGCTTTTTCGGATCTTATCGAAGCACTCGCGAAAACCGTGCCGATGAACCGTCTTTTGCAGGGCGATGTGGGCTCCGGGAAAACGCTGGTGGCGGCTTTTGCGCTGCTGCTTGCCGCCAAAAATAATTGCCAGGCGGTATTACTCGCTCCGACCGAAATCCTCGCCGAACAGCATTACCGGACACTTGAAAAAATATTTGAACCGTTTTCTGTTTCTTTTGGATTATTAACTTCCGCGACACCGCCCCCCCGGCGTGAGCGGATTTTAGCGGAACTCAAGCAGGGGAAATTATCAGTGGTTGTGGGAACGCACGCGATTTTGCAGGAAGACGTGAAATTTCATTCGCTTGCGCTTGTCATTATTGATGAACAGCATAAATTTGGCGTCCACCAGCGATGCCAGCTTTTAAATCATGACCCGCGGCCGCATCAGCTTGTGATGACCGCGACGCCGATCCCAAGAACTTTGGCATTAACGCTTTACGGGGATCTGGAAGCTTCCGTACTAAAAGAACTTCCCGCGGGACGGCAACCCATTAAGACTTACTGGATCGTCCGCGACAAGCAAAAGGAAGTCCTGGAGCATATTTTAAAAAAAGTCGCAGTCGGCGAGCAGGCCTATTTTATATTTCCGTTGATTGAGGAAACCGAGAAGCTGGATTTATTGGCCGCCACCAAAGAATTTGAAAAACTGAAGCGAAGCGTATTTAAAGATGTCCGCATGGGATTGGTTCATGGCCGGATGAGTAAAGAAGAGCGTGACCCGATTATGAAGGCGTTTCGAAGGGGAGAGGTTCAGATTTTAGTGGCGACTTCAGTGGTAGAAGTCGGTGTGGATCAGCCTAATGCCACCATCATGGTGATTGAAAATGCGGAGCGGTTCGGGTTGTCCCAGCTTCATCAAATGAGAGGCAGGGTCGGCCGCGGAACCAGAGCTTCTGAATGTTTTCTGTTTGGAGAACCCAAAACGGATGAAGGGAAGAAGCGGTTACGGATCTTAACCAAAACTCAAGATGGATTTTTAATTGCCGAAGAAGATTTAAAACTTCGCGGGCCCGGTGACTTTTTGGGGACGCGTCAAAGCGGAGAGCCTTTTTTTTATATTGCTCATCCCATTTTAGATGAAGAGGTTCTTTTGGAGGCGAGGGAAACGGCTGTCCACCTTTTTAAGAATCAAATGCTTGAAGAGGACCCCGCATGGGGCGGGTTGAAAAGTTACTTGAGTGAAATGCAGTTAAAATATTAAGGAGTCATCTATGCGAATTATTTCTGGAGAGTTAAAATCACGAAAGTTGGCTTTTCCAAAAACCCGTATGACACGGCCGATGACGGACCGCGCCAAAGAAACGGTTTTCAATATCCTCGCGGGCTTGGTTCCGGGAAAGCACATCCTTGATTTGTATTCCGGAAGCGGAAGTCTCGGCCTTGAGGCTTTAAGCCGCGGCGCCCTGGATGTGACATTCGTGGATCATGCGGATGCCTCGATTAAAGTGATTCAAAGGAATCTTCAGGAGTTGGCCCTTACGCCCAAGGCGAGGGTGATTCAGGGGGATGTGCCCCGAACGATAAAAAAGCTGGAAAAGGAGGGGGCCCTCTTCTCTCTGATCTTTGTGGATCCTCCGTATGACCAAGGACTTGTGAAAAAGACATTGATCGAGCTGGATCGTTCTGCTATAGTAGCTCCGTTTGCGCAAATTGTAGTGGGGCATTCAAGGCAAGAGGCATTGCCCAATTCCCTCCAGGCGTTGGAAATCACCCGGACAAAGAAAATTGGGCAGTCTTGCCTTTCTTTTTTATTCAGGGTGGAATCCAAACATGAACAAACAAAAAGCTATTTATCCGGGGAGCTTTGATCCGGTAACTTTTGGGCATTTAGATCTGATCCGGCGCGCCCGCCTCCTCTTTGATGAAATTTTTGTCGTGGTTGCGGTGAACCCTGAAAAGGAAACCCTTTTCAGCGTGGAAGAGCGCGTCGATTTTGTCAGGCGCGCCGTAAAGCCATTCAGGGGCATTCATGTCGATAGTTTCGAAGGCCTGACCGTGGAATACGCTAAAGCCCAAAAGGCGCAGATTATTATCCGCGGGCTTCGAGCCACTTCCGATTTTGATTTTGAATTTCAAATGGCGTTAACCAATCGTAAGCTCTCACAAGACGTGGATACTATTTTCCTCATGCCCTCGGAGTCGCTCTTTTATATCTCGTCCCGGCTTATTAAACAGATCGCCTCGCTCAAGGGGGATATTTCAGGTTATGTGCCTCCTTTTGTCGCCAAGCAACTCCGCCAGAAAATGTTTTCGTAAGACGTCTTTTTTTTGAAACCCCATGAAAATTCATTTAGTCCATTACAAAGAAGATGCTTGCATTCCTGTCGAGCATCAGTATGATCCGAATAAACTCGAGCTGGAATTTGTTGATTTGATTTATCAGAAGCCTCTTTTTTTAAGCGGGACGATTGAAAAAGGGCACGAGACGCTGACCTTTCGCGGAAATTTGAAAAGTCAAGTCGAACAAATTTGCGGCCGTTGCTTGAAGCGCGTGAAAGGGGATATTGATCAGCCTTTTGAACTTTTTTATGAAGTCAAAGGGATTGAAGATATCGACGCGACGGACGATTTGCGTGAAATTCTTATTTTAAATCATGGAATCGCTTTCTTTTGCCGTGAAAATTGTCTGGGCCTGTGTCCGCATTGCGGTGTGAACCTCAATGAGAAAAAATGCCGGTGTAAGGACAATCTTCCCGGCGAGAGTTTTGCACCGTTGAAGAAATTATGGCAAATGAAGATGAAGGAGGATAAACAAAATGGCTAATCCAAAGAGGCGTCATTCCAATACACGGACGCGTCTAAGACGGGCCCACGATTTCTTAAAGGTAAAATCCTTTTCGAAATGCTCGCATTGTGGGGCTCCTGTTGTTCCACACCGCGTTTGTTCGTTGTGCGGTTTTTATGGCGGGAAGCAAATCCTGACAATCAAAGTCAAAGAAAAGAAGGAAAGCAAGTAGGAGATCCTATGATTCGCGTCGCGGTCGACGGTATGGGAGGGGATTATGCCCCTCAGGTGATTGTGGAGGGAGCGGTTCAGGCGGCCAATGATTTTCCTGACCTGGAGATTGTGTTGGTGGGGCAGCCGGAGGCACTTAAACGAGAGCTCAATAAGCATAAAGTGCTCGGAGGAAAACTGGTTCTCCAGGAAGCTTCCGAAATTGTCGGGATGGGCGACTCGCCGGTGCAGGCCATCCGAAAGAAAAAAAATTCTTCGCTGAGCGTGTGCATTGATCTTTTAAAGAAAAAGGAAGTTGGCGCGGTCATGACCGCGGGAAACACAGGGGCTGCGGTTGCGGCCGCAACCCTCATGCTCGGGCTTTTGCCCGGAATCAAAAGGCCGGGGATAGCGATCAGCGTTCCTTCTCTTCGCGGGATCTCCATTGCAATGGATGTGGGTGCCAATCTCAATCCTTCTGCGGAAGAGCTTCTTCAATATGCCGTAATGGCGGATATTTTTACCCGAACGATTTACAATAAGAGAAATCCTGCCATTGGCCTCCTTAATATCGGCGAGGAAGAATCCAAAGGCACGGAAGTATTAAAGGAAGCTTACAAGCTTTTGCGTGACTCGCCGCTAAATTTTATCGGCAATATTGAGGGCCGTGATTTCTTCACGGGCAAAGCGGATTGCATTATCTGCGACGGCTTTGTGGGTAACGTCGTGCTCAAGATGTGCGAAAGCGTTCTTGAAACTTCAGTCGCCATTATCTCACGGGAGCTTAAGAAAAATCCTGTGACGCTTCTCGGCGCCTGGCTCTGCAAACCCGCGATGACCGCCATTCGCAAGCAAACCAATTATGAAGAAGCCGGGGGCGCTCCGTTGCTTGGCGTGGACGGAACCGTCATTATCAGCCACGGGATTTCCTCAGCACGCGCCATTCGCAATGCTATTCGCGTTGCCGGTGAAGTGGTCTCGCGGCGCGTGAATCAAAATATCGTGGACCAAATTACTTCAATGGGGCTTTTGACAGCTCATTCTTCCGAGGGAAAAGGCGAATGACCTTTCCTTATGCCGTAGGCATTCGCGGCCTCGGCGCTTTTATCCCCAAAAAAGTTCTTACCAATTTCGACCTTGAAAAAATCGTGGAAACAACGGATGAATGGATCCGTACCCGGACCGGAATCCGTGAGCGCCACATTGCTGAAAAGGGCGAAAGAGCAAGTGACCTTGCGATGCATGCCGCGATTGAGGCGATCCGCGATGCGGGGCTTACGCCTGAAGATATGGATTTGATCATCGTGGCAACGATTACGCCCGACATGTTTTTCCCTTCCACAGCCTGTAATGTGCAGCATAAAATTGGAGCCAAGTGCGGGGCCTTTGATATGGCCGCGGCTTGCTCGGGGTTCCCTTATGCGCTGGGGGTTGCGGAAGGACTTATTAAGTCGGGCATTTACCGCAATATTTTAGTGATCGGCGCGGAAGTCCTTTCCGGATTTCTTGATTGGAAAGACCGGTCCACATGCGTGCTTTTTGGCGACGGCGCAGGGGCGGCCGTGGTTTCACGTTTAAATGGAAATTCGAATCGCGGCATTTTAGCCACTTACCTTGGATCCGACGGAGCCCAGGCGGAATTGCTTCAAATCCCCGCCGGCGGCTCGGCCAATCCCGCCAGTGAAGAAACCGTCGCGAACCGAATGCATTATTTAAAAATGCAAGGGACCGAGGTTTTTAAAGTCGCTGTGAGGACAATGGAACTTGCGGTCAAAGAAGTTTTACAGCGGGCGGGCCTCAAACTTGAAGATGTGGATTGTCTCATTCCTCATCAGGCTAATATGCGGATTCTGCAGGCCGTGGCCGAGCGTCTTGAACTGCCGCTTGATAAGGTTTTTATCAATGTGGAACGCTACGGCAATATGTCCAGTGCCTCTACGATTGTGGCTCTCTATGAAGCAGCCAAGTGCGGAAGAGTCAAAGAAGGGGATATTGTGGTACTTGTGGCTTTTGGCGGAGGTTTAACGTGGGCCGCGAATGTGATCCGGTGGTGACAAAATGACAGGACGGCGAATCGGTTATCTTTTTCCGGGGCAGGGCGCTCAATATGTTGGAATGGGTAAGGATCTTTTTGAGAAAGTTCCTTCGGCCCGGCATATTTTTGAAAAAGCAGATGCGATTCTTAAATATCCTTTGAGCCGTTTATGTTTTGAAGGCCCCGAGGCTGATCTTACACGAACGCTTCATGCCCAGCCCGCGATTTTTGTGACAAGCATTGCAGCATTAACTGTCCTGCATGAAAAATTCCCGGAGATCGAACCTGCTTTTGCCGCGGGCTTAAGCCTAGGAGAATTTACAGCGCTGGTTGCAGCCGGCTCTTTTTCTTTTGAGGAAGGATTGAAGCTTGTTAAAGCCCGTGCCCAGGCAATGGAAAAAGCGGCGGAAAAAAATCCCGGGACAATGGCTTCTGTGCTGGGACTTTCTCAAGTCGATTGTGAAGCTGTGGCAAAAGAGGCAGGATGTCAAGTTGCGAACCTGAATGCCCCGGATCAAATTGTACTTTCAGGAAGCGTGGATTCGATTGAAAAGGCGTGTCTGTTGGCTGAAGCTAAAGGGGCAAAACGCGCCATTCGTCTTAAAGTCGGCGGGGCGTTTCATTCGGCGCTTATGATGGATGCCAAAGAGGACCTGGAAAAAGCGATTCGCCACACGCAGGTGAATGCCCCGCGCTGCGCTTTTATTCCCAATGCCGCGGCTGTAAAAACTTCGAATCCGCAAGATATCCGTGAGCTTCTCGCGCGTCAGCTCGTGAGTCCGGTGCGCTGGATTGAGACCATGTCTCAGGCGGCAAAGGAAGAGATCTCTATCTTTCTTGAAGTGGGGCCGGGCAAAGTGCTTAAAGGATTGGCAAGAAAATGTGCGCCTTCTCTTGTCGTGGAGCCGTGCGGAACATTTGAGGACCTTCAAAAACTGGAACAAGTCTTGGACGGAGTGAAGTCTTAAAGGAAGCATTATGTTAACCGATAAAGTTGTTCTTATTACGGGCGCAAGCCGGGGAATCGGGCAGGCGATTGCCGTTCAATTTGCAAAACAGAACGCAAAACTCGTTCTTTCGGCAAGTTCAATTGATAATTTAAAGGAAACGGAAGGGCTGATTAAGGAATTCAGAAAAGAATCTCCGATTTTGACGCAAGCCAATGTCAGCATTGCAGATGAAGTGAATGAAGTTGTCAAAAAAGCCCTTGACACGTATGGAAAGGTCGATATACTCCTCAACAATGCTGGGATCACACGCGACAATTTGCTCGCGATGATGTCAGAAAAAGATTGGGATGACGTTCTTTCGACAAATTTAAAAAGCGTTTTTTTATTTACGCGCGCTTGTACCAAGCCGATGATTCGCCAGCGAGCCGGATGTGTGATTAACATCACATCGGTCATTGGGATCATCGGAAACGCTGGGCAGGCCAATTATGCCGCATCAAAAGCAGGTGTGATTGCATTTACAAAATCCGCTGCTCGAGAACTTGCGAAACGAAATATTCGAGTGAACGCAATTGCTCCGGGATTTATTAAGACTCGAATGACGGATAAGCTGACCGGAGAGCAGCAAGAGAAAGTTTTAAGTCAGATCCCTTTAGGCCGCATCGGGGAACCCAAAGATATTGCGGATGTTGCCGTTTTTCTTGCATCAGACGCTTCCCGTTATATGACAGGTCAAGTGCTTGTTGTGGACGGGGGGCTTGTAATTTAAACGATAGAACTTAGGAGGAATCAATGGCCATTCAGGATAAAATTACAGAAATTATAGTTGAACAATTAGGGGTGAAGCCTGAAGAAGTAACTGTGGAAGCTTCTTTTGTGGATGACCTCGGCGCTGATTCATTGGATACCGTTGAGCTGGTGATGGCGCTTGAAGAGGAATTTGGTGTTGAAATTCCGGATGAAGATGCTGAAAAGATCCAAACCGTTGGGGACGCTATTCGATATATTGAAGAGAAAGCGGGAGCTAAATAATTAAACATCCTCTTTTAATCCTCCCAAAAATTAAATCTCAATTTTTTAGTATTTTTTGATTATGAATCGAGTAGTTATTACAGGTGTGGGGATGATAACCGCCGTAGGCAATACGGCGGAAGAGACTTGGCAGGCTTTTCTGCATGCCAAAAGCGGTACTGCGCTCGTCACTCAAATTGATCGGAACGGATATAATTCAAAAGTCGCTGCCGAAGTAAAAAATTTTGATCCTGCCGTATATTTTAAACCCAAAGAGATAAAAAAAGCCGCCCGATTTGTCCAGTTTGCTGTGGCCAGCGCCAAGATGACGGCTGTGGATGCGCGTCTCGATATGTCCCAGGAAGATCCGTACCGTATCGGTGTTTTAGTAGGATCCGGGATTGGCGGCCTTAGTGTTATTGAGGAACAGCATCGCATACTGCTTGAAAAGGGTCCAAGCCGTGTTTCTCCATTTCTTATCCCCATGCTGATTGTGAATATGGCGCCGGCGCAAATTTCGATTAGCTTTGGTTTGAAAGGCCCCAATAACTGCGTGGCAACGGCGTGTGCCACCGGCTCTAATGCCATTGGTGACGCTTTTAAAATGGTGCAAAGGGGAGAAGTGGATGTGATGTTTGCCGGAGGAACAGAGTCCTGCATTACGCCTCTTGGTTTCGGCGGCTTTGATGCCATGAAAGCGTTAAGCACGCACAATGAGTCGCCGGAGACTGCTTCCCGCCCTTTTGATCGCACCCGAAATGGTTTTGTGATGGGAGAGGGATGCGGGGTTGTATTGCTTGAATCGTTAGAGCATGCCAAAAAGCGCAATGCCCCTATTTATGCGGAAATGGCAGGCTATGGAATGACTTCTGACGCAAGCCATATCACGGCTCCGGATCCAACCGGAGAAGGTGCCGCGCGCAGCATGATAAATGCACTTAAGGACGCGAAACTTAGGCCCGAAGACGTGGATTACATTAATGCTCACGGCACGTCAACGCCGCTCAATGACAAGGTTGAGACACTTGCGATTAAGAAAGCCTTCGGACTCGATGTGGCAAAAAAACTCAAGATCAGTTCCACGAAATCCATGACGGGCCATTCCTTGGGGGCTGCAGGTGCCATTGAGGCTATTGCCTGTGTTCTTGCCATTCGCGATGGAATTATTCCCCCTACAATTAACTATAAAGCGCCTGACCCTGACTGTGATCTTGACTATGTTCCCAATGAAGCCCAGCGTCAACCTATGCGAGTGGTTATGTCCAACTCTCTTGGGTTTGGCGGGCACAACGCTTGTCTTGTCATTAAGGCATTTGAGGAATAAGCTTTCAAGCTTTTTTCTTAAGCCCCTCTGCCGTTGTGTCGAAAAATATATCAGCCTTCAGAACCAATATTACACATACCCACTATGCGCCTAAAAAAACTTGAATTATTCGGGTTTAAATCGTTTGCGGATCGCACCGAGGTTCTTTTTGATGAAGGGGTTACGTGCGTTGTAGGCCCCAACGGGTGCGGGAAGAGCAATATTTCAGATGCCATTCGCTGGGTGCTTGGGGAGAGAAGCGCCAAGCTCCTGCGCGGTTCCAAGATGGAGGATGTCATTTTCAATGGGACGGACTTCCGCAAACCCGTTGGCCTTGCCGAAGTCTCCCTGACGATTGACAACACGGACCGCGGCCTTCCCATTGACTACCAGGAAGTTACCCTGACGCGCCGCCTTTACCGGTCCGGTGAAAGCGAATATTTAATTAACCGCACCGCCTGCCGCTTGAAAGATATCCAGGACCTTATCCTGGATACCGGGATTGGCTCAAGCGCCTACTCGATGATTGAACAGGGCCGGATTGATTACATTTTAAATGCCGATGCCCAGGAGCGCCGTTTTTTAATCGAAGAAGCGGCCGGTATCTCAAAATTCAAAGTTAAAAAGGAAGAGGCCATCCGGAAGCTTGAGCGGACAGAAGAAAATCTTCTGCGTTTAAACGATATTATTCAGGAAGTTTTTAAGAACATTCAATATGCGGAACGGCAAGCCAAGCGCGCCGAAAAATATAAGCTGCAGTTTGAGGAACTCAAAAAACTTGAGATCCAGAAGGCCTATTTTGACTTGGCCTGCCTTGCGCGGGAAAAGGCCGTCTGTGATGGAGAGTTCCGGGAAGTTTCCGTAAAACGCGATCAGTTTGAGTCTCAGCAAACGGCAAACCAGCAGACGGTTGAGAAGCTCGAATCAGAGCTGGAGGAGATTAGCCAAAGATTCTCCCAGGAAGAACAGCGTTTTTTTGGTTTGAAGCTTCGGATTGATCAGAATGACCAGCAGCTTCGGTTTAATCAGGAAAAGCGCGTTGAGCTTGCCACTCGCCGCGGAGAAAGCCAGCTTGAGGAGAGTCAAATCAAGGAACGTCTTCAAAAAAGCAGGCTTGAGATTGAAACAAGGCGAAAAGACTTTGAAGGGTTTGAACGGGAAAAACAAACTGTGCTGGAAAAAATACAGTCGTCGGAAGCGACGTTGAACCGTGTGGAGCAGGAACTCGATGCGGCCAAGCAGGAACGAGAAAAGGGGAAAAACGAACTCTTCCAAGTGGTTTCAGAAACACTTAACTTAAAAAACGAATACCACCGCCTTGCGGCCTGGATTGAGACAAGTGAGGAACAGAAAAAGCGCCTCGGTATCAATCGCCAGCGTTTTAATAGCGAAAAAGAAATATGGCAGACAAAGGGACAAGGTTATATCCAGGAATTAGGCGTCCTTGAACAGAAGATATCAAATTTGGAAGTCCGGATAAAAGAGCAGGAAATCCATGCGGTGGAATGGCACGTAAAGATATCGGGTCTTGAGGTGCAGCGGGAGAGGGCCGAAGATGCGCTGCGTGAAACCCAGATCCGCCTCCAAATGTTAAAAGAAATGGATGCGGCACAGAAAAAAGAGCAGGCAGGCAGTATCTTTGAATCTATAGGCCTTGAAAAGGATTTGCTGCGCAGCCTTCGGGAAGTCGTCACGGTTCAAAAAGGCTATGAATTAGCCCTTGAAGCAGCGCTCGGAGTTTTGGCCCAAGCGTGGATTGTGGAGAATTTCGAAACGCTTGAGAAAATTATCCCTGAGTTAGTGCATCAGAAAGGGACGGGCCTTTCTCTTTTAATCCGTGAGATGGGAGCCGGAGGGGGAACTCCGCTTCCCAAAGAAAGACCCGCGCTTGCCCAGATTGAATGCGCTTTAGCCGAGGTTGTAAGTTTTGCCCCTTCGTATGCAGCACTTCTTTCACCGTTCCTTGACAACTTTTATGTGCTTCGGGATCTCGACCCACTCGAATTACGTCAGATTGCCGCCTGTCTTCCGGCCAGTCAGTTTGTGACCAAACAGGGTGTATGCTTGAATGCCCTGGGTGCCTTGACTTTTTCGAAGGCGGAAGGCCCTGAACTTGGGGTTTTTCAGCGGGACAACGAAATCAGGGAGCTTGAGCAGACCGCGGCACGTCTTACGGAAGAGACGGGAATGTTGAGTTATGAGGAGCAGGTTTTGAGGAATCAATTATCCGAACGGGAGACGGCCTTACAGACGACCAAAGGGGAATACCTTGATTTAAAAATTGCAAAAGAGGCTCAAGAATCTCTTCGAACAGGCCTGGATGACCGGGTAAGCTCCTATAACCAGGAGCTGACACTTTTACATCACGAGTTTGAGGAAATTGAAGAGCAATCCAAAAAAGCTTACGAACAAAAGCAAACTCTTGAACAAGATTTGAATGGATGTTCAGAGCGTGAGAAGGTGATTCAGGAAAAGCAGGATTCTTTTTTCCGCCTCATTGAGAAACTAGAGTGTGATCGAAATCAGGCCTTGAAGGAAGTCACAGAGTTCAAGACGCGTTTTGAGCATGTCGAGGAAAGGGAGTGTCTTTTAAGAGCGGCTTTAGAGCTGCTTCTGGAACATGAGGAGAGGGACCGGGTACGCCTGGAATATTTGACAAGCGAACTCGTTCGAATTGTTGAAAAGGAAGAGGCCCTCAGGCAATCCGATGAAGCGTTGAATCAGACTCAAGGTGAAATCCGTGAGCAAATGCGAAAAGTTGAAGTCAGCCTTGAACTGATCCGGCAGGAAAAAAAGCAGCAAGAAGAGAATCTTTTGATTGCGGAGCAGGCCCTGGAGGAAACGCGCGAGAATTTACAAAAGCTTCAGGCGTTTTTTCACCAAATTGAAATGAAAGCAATGGACTTGGGCTATCAGGAAAAAGGAGTGGTTGAAAAACTCGAGCAGGCTTATCACGTGAAATTTTCAGAGCTCAATTCGGACGACTTTAAATCAAGCGACCAGCCAATGGAAGAAGTTGAGCTTTTGATTGCGAAACTTCGCGAGCGTGTGGAATCCCTTGGCACGGTCAATCTTCTGGCAATTGAAGAATATGACGAATTGAAGAAACGTTATGATTTTTTGATCACTCAGCAAAAGGATATGCAGGATGCCCGCGAGTCGCTTCTTGAGGCCATCCGCAAAATTAACCGGACCACGAAGACCCTTTTCGAGGACACCTTCGCCAATGTCCAGAAGATGTTTCAGGAATATTACCAGGTTCTTTTCCGGGGCGGAGATGCAAGGCTTGTTTTAATCGACGAAACGCATCCCCTGGAGTCAGGCATTGATATTGTCGTGCGGCCTCCGGGGAAAAAGCCCACGCATATTACCCTTCTTTCCGGAGGTGAGAAAGCCCTAACTGCCATCGCGCTTTTATTCGCTCTTTTTAAGATTAAACCTTCTCCCTTTTGTGTTCTGGACGAAGTGGACGCTCCCCTTGATGAAGCCAACATCGACCGGTTCCTGACAGTTCTGCGTACCTTTTTGAACAACTCGCAGTTTATAATCGTGACGCACAACCGGAAAACCATTGCGATGGGCGACAGCCTTTATGGCGTGACTATGGAAGAAGCGGGTGTCTCCAAACTGGTTTCGGTTAAGATTCAGCAGGAGGCTGTCACAAGTTCAAAGTCTGAAGGCGAGGGAGATCAAACCGCAATCGAAGCAACCGTTCCCGCTTGACGCTCCCTAATTACATCACCTTATTCCGCATTTTTTTAGTTCCTTTCTTTTTTACTGCGCTCGTTTCCTATGATGCTGGCGAAGAGTCGAACCGCTGGATTGCCTTAGCCCTTTTTGCTCTGGCGGTTTCAACGGATGCCTTGGACGGGTTCCTTGCCCGTATCATGCACAAAAAAACAAATCTGGGTCGCTTTCTGGATCCCTTAGCCGACAAATTGCTGCTTCTAAGCGGATTTCTCGGCATTCTATTTGTTGACACGTTGCCTTACCGTCCGCCTCTTTGGGTGACGGTCACGATTGTTTTTCGTGACCTTGTGATCGTGGCCGGGCTTGTGATTGTTTATCTTTTGAATGGAAAGCTCAATATCAGGCCGAATTTTTTAGGTAAAATGACAACCGCTTTTCAAATGTTTACCTTCATTGCGATCCTTTTAGAGTGGAAGGTGGCAATTCCCTTATGGTACACGACCGCCGTCATAACGATCCTGTCCGGGATTACGTATGTGGCCAGGGATTTAGATAAATTAAAATGAAATTCCTGCTTTTCGCTTCCGCGGCTTATTTACTGGGCTCCATTCCTTTTGGCCTGCTTGTTGGCCGTGCGGTCAAGGGGATTGATGTTCGCCAATACGGAAGCGGCAATATCGGGGCCACGAATGTTTTTCGTGTTGTGGGAAAAAAATGGGGGATTTTTGTTTTTTTGCTTGACGCCTTGAAGGGTGCCTCCGCCATCCTTTGGCCGGCTCTTATTCTTCATCAAGCGCTTTCCGCGCCGCAAATGGTTGTTTTAGGCGTCACTGCGATTCTGGGGCATAGTTTTCCCGTCTGGCTCCGTTTTAAGGGGGGGAAAGGTGTTGCGACTTCCCTTGGTGTTTTTCTTGCCATTGTTCCGGGCCCGGCCTTTGCCACGTTTCTGTTTTGGATGCTGGTTTTCTTTCTCACGCGGATACTCTCTGTTGCGTCACTTGCCGCGGCGGTTTTCTTTCCGGTTGTGCTGTTTTTTATGATTCGCGGGACTGAGATCTTCCGCTGGGTCTTTCCCGTCGGCTTTTGTCTTATGGGATTCATCTTTTTTACCCACCGGGCCAATATCCGCCGTCTTTTAAAAGGGGACGAAAGGAAGTTATTTTAAAAAATAAATTATATATTGATTTATATTAAATATGTGCTAGGCTAAGGACTCCAGCGGTGGAACCCAAGGTTTTGTTTCCTTGCACTTGCAAGGAGGAAACGAACATGGAAGAACAAACAGAATCTGAAGTGATTTACGCATTCCCAAGGTCCAAGGATGAAAAAATTCAATTTACCTTAAGCAAATACCGGGGGAAGCGCTATATGGACCTAAGATTGTGGTTTAAGTCTGAGGAAAGTGAAGAGTTTTATCCCACAAAGAAAGGTATTTCGATCCCTGTAGATCAAATCGGGCAGGTCCGGAAGGGTTTTGAACAGGTTTCGAGGCACCTTGAAAAAGCAAGAAACAGGGAGACAGTGGCTCTTTCATAGAAACACATCATAGAAATGCTTTACAGGGGGGATGGGAGCCAGTAGAATATCCCCCCTCAACCCCAAAAATCCGGAGTTTTTATGGTCGACAAGAAAAAAACAGAAAAAAATAGCACGCAGGCTGAAGAGGCCAAAAAATTATTGACTGAAAAGCAAAAAGCATTGGAACTGACGCTTCTGCAAATCGAAAAGCAGTTTGGAAAAGGCTCAATCATGAAGCTGGGTGAACAGCGTCATAATGATGTTATGGCCATCCCCACCGGTGCCCTAAGCCTCGATGTGGCCACGGGGATCGGAGGAGTTCCCCGGGGCCGTGTTGTTGAAATCTACGGCCCTGAATCAAGCGGTAAAACGACTTTAACCTTAAGTATTATTTCCCGTGTCCAGGTGCAAGGCGGCGTTGCGGCTTTTATCGACGCCGAACACGCGCTGGATCCCACCTATGCCCAGAAAATCGGGGTGCGCCTCGATGATCTTCTGATCTCCCAGCCGGATTCCGGTGAACAGGCGCTGCAAATTGCAGAAATGCTTATCCGTTCCAATGCGGTGGATTTGATTGTCATTGATTCGGTAGCAGCACTCGTCCCGCGCGCTGAAATTGAAGGTGAAATGGGGGATTCGCACATGGGGCTTCAGGCCCGTTTGATGTCCCAGGCGCTTCGAAAATTAACCGGGATCATCAGCCGCTCGAAAACATGTCTTATCTTTATTAACCAGATGCGGGATAAAATAGGCGTCATGTTTGGAAGTCCTGAAACCACCACCGGTGGTAAAGCGTTAAAGTTTTATGCCTCAATGCGGTTTGATATCCGCCGGATCGCAAGCCTTAAAAAGGGAGAGGAAGTGATCGGTAACCGGGTTCGCGTGAAAGTGGTCAAGAATAAGCTTGCCGCGCCTTTTCGTGAGGCTGAGTTTGATATTCTGTTTGACGAGGGGATTTCCCGCTCGTCGAGTATTATCGATTTGGCCATTGAAACGCAAGTCATTGATAAGTCAGGTTCCTGGTTGAGCTATAACAACGAAAAAATTGCCCAGGGTAGGGATGCCGCACGGCTTTTTCTTAAGGAAAATCCTAAGTTAATGGAAGAACTGGAAAGCCGGATTCGCGAGAAGCTTCAGTCAGCGGCAACGCCCATCCCTGCGGCCGCACAGTAATTTGTCGTTTGGAGGAGGGCGGTTTTGATCAAAAAACCGCTCTTTTTTTGTCTGTGGACGAAGACTCAAAAGAAAAACAGGCCTGGATCACCGCCCTCAGATTGCTAGCCGCAACTCCCAAGACACGCAAAGAAATGGCCCAAAAGCTCGCCGACAGAGGCTATGCCCCAAACGTTGTCCAGCAAACCCTGCAGCAGCTCGAAAAACAAAACATTCTCGATGATCGCGTTTATGCCGCGAATTTGCTGCAGCGGTTTCGTTTTATGCAGCCTTCGGGATGCGGTAAAATGCGTTTTGAAATGAAACGCCACGGAATTTCTTCTGAAATCCAGGAAGAGCTGATGGGTGACTGGACGAAAGAAGAGGAATTCAACCGCGCCAAGGAAGCGGCGCAGGGAAGATGGGAACGGTTAAGCCAGCTTTCGCCTGAGAAACGGACCAAAAAAGTTTATGACTTCTTAGCGCGCAGGGGATTTGATTTTCAAATTTGCCGTGAAGTCACAGCGGCCTTAGGCAGGATTGATGAAGACTGACGATATACGCGAACAATTTCTAAAATATTTTGAGGCTAAAGGGCACGCGCTCGTCGCGAGCGATTCCCTGGTTCCGCAAAAGGATCCCACGCTGCTTTTTACCGGTGCGGGGATGAATCAATTTAAGGACTATTTCCTGGGCCTTAAAAAAGACCTCAAGCGCGCCACCAGCTCCCAAAAGTGCCTGCGCACGGGGGACCTCGATCAGGTGGGAAAGACGCCGTATCACCACTCTTTTTTTGAAATGCTGGGCAATTTTTCTTTTGGCGATTATTTTAAGGAAGAGGCCATTACCTGGGCCTGGGAATTTTTGACTGAAACGCTTCGCATCCCGGCAGCGCGCCTGCGTGTGAGTGTCCATACAAGCGATGACGAGGCCTTCCGCATCTGGCGCAATAAAATAAAAATTCGCGAGGACTGGATTTCAAAGTTGGGGGATGACTCGAATTTTTGGCCGGCCAATGCACCGAAGGAGGGGCCCAATGGGCCGTGCGGCCCTTGTTCTGAAATTTATTATGACCAGGGCGAAGACCCCAAAAATCCTCATGCGTGCTCAATCGAGCACGATTGCCGCCGTTTTGCGGAAATCTGGAATCTCGTTTTCACCCAGTTTGACCGTCAGGACGCGGGGCAGCTTCTTCCGCTTGCCAATAAAAACATTGATACGGGGATGGGGCTTGAGCGCCTTGCTTGTGTCTTGCAGGGGAAAAAGACCAATTTTGAAATTGATATTTTTGTACCCATCCTGAGTGAAATCACGAAGGTTTTAGGGGTTGAGTTAAATGCTCAAACTAAGTCTTCCTTATATACGATTGCGGATCATCTGCGGGCGGTTGTTTTTGCGATTCATGACGGCGTGATTCCGTCCAATGAAGGCCGCGGGTACGTGATCCGAAAATTAATCCGTCGTTCTCTATGGCATGCGCATCAGCTCGTGCCCAACATGAATCTTAAAAAAGCGTTTCTTTATCGAATCGTGCCTGTGGTGGGAATGGTCATGCGTAAAGCTTATCCTGAAATCTTTGAGGTGGAGCGGAGCATTTCAGAGTCCTTGCGAGCGGAAGAAGACAAGTTTCTGGACACACTTGAGATCGGTCTTGGCATATTATCTCAGAAACTTTCAGACCTGCGTGCCCAGGGTAGAAAAGCGGTGCTCGGAGAAGTGGTTTTTGAACTTTATGATACGTATGGTTTTCCGGATGAATTGACGCGTGCCATTGCTGAAGGGCAAGGTTTCGCGATCGATCAGGAAGGCTTTGACCGTCAGATGGAAAAACAAAGACAGCAGGCCAAACAGGCAAGTCAAATGGCGCAGGCGATATTTGTAAGTACCGAACTGGAGAAAAAAATTTCGGGGCTAGAAGCCACCCGTTTCCTTGGCTATCAGGTGCTTGAGGCCCGGGGGAAAGTGCTATTGGCGGATATTGAAAATCAAAAAGGGGTGATTGTCCTTGATGAAACGCCCTTTTATGCCGAAAGCGGCGGCCAGGTAGGGGATCAGGGAGTTTTGCAGACTGAAAAATTCAAGGCCCACGTTATCGATACTCAAAAAAAAGATAAGATCTTTCTTCACTTGATTGAAATCGAGGAAGGAAACGTTCGTGCCGGAGAAGAGGTTGAGGCAAGGGTGGACGGCAAGCGTCGAGCACGCACGATGCGTAACCACACCGCGACGCACCTTCTTCACGCGGCCTTGAGACAAATTCTGGGCAGTCAGGTACGACAGCTTGGATCGCTCGTGAGTCCGGAAAAATTGCGCTTTGATTATTCCTATTCGCAAGCCCTGACACCTGAGCAAATCCGTTTGCTTGAAGAAGCGGTCAATCAGGAGATCCTGAAGGACACAGCGCTTAGCAAGGAAGAAAAACCCATTGAAGAAGCCAAACAGGAAGGCGCCATTGCTTTTTTTGGGGAAAAATACGGACAAAAAGTGCGCGTGGTGACTGTCCCCGGATTCAGCAAGGAGTTTTGCGGGGGGACTCACTGTGACCGGACAGGACAAATCGGGGCTTTTTTAATCGTGAGCGATTCCTCCATTGCAAGCGGGACGCGCCGCATTGAAGCCCTGACCGGTGAAGGCGTTTTGGAATATATGGCAAGCCTTCGTTTGCAGATGGCGAAACTATCCCAAGACCTTAAAACAACACCGGGTCAGCTCGCAGAAAGAATCGCCAAGCTTCAGGAGGCGCTTAAAAAATCGGAAAAAGACAAAGGGAAGCAGGCGGGGCAGGCGTTTGACGCCCAGAAAATCATTAATGAAGCGGTTGTTGCAAACTCTTTCCGTTTTGCGGCCTTTCACGAAAAGGGAGTGAATTTGGATGATTTGCGTTATCTTTCGGATTCACTGCGCAGCCGGGGCGGCCAGTTGATTTACCTGCTTGCAACCGAGAACGAAGAAAAAATTCATTTCCTTTTAGGCATGAGCCATGAATTGGTCAAGTCGGACCTCGATTTGCGCGAGCTTATGAAAGAACTGGCCCCGTTGCTTGGTTCATCCGGCGGCGGGCGCAAGGATTTTGTTCAGGGGGGCGGGCCCAACCGCGGCCAATTTCAGACGCACTGGCAGGAAATCCTGGATAAGGCGTCCGGTTTCCTTAAACAAGTGAGGCACTAAATATGCAAGTTCTGGCGTGGGACAAACAGACTCAAAAGAAAATCCGGCGTGATTTTGCCTCGAGTTTTGACAAAAACGTTTTCAAAAAAGTGAATCGAATCCTGGCTGAAGTTCGCCAGCGCGGGGATTTGGCGATCCGGCGCTTTACGCGTGAATTTGACGGTTTAGACCTTCCCTTGAAGCGCATCCAGGTTTCGCAGGGGGATATCAACCGCGCCTTTGAAAAAATCCAGATGCAATTTGTGCCCTTGCTCCGTCAGATTATGGATAATGTGAAAGAATACTACGAGCGGGAGCTAAAGCAGTCCTTTGAAATTCACGGAAAAGACGGGGTTTATCTTGCGAAACGCTACGAACCGCTTGAACGGGTGGGGGTTTATATTCCGGGCGGCACCGCGCCCCTGGTTTCTACAGTTTATATGTCGGTGATTCCCGCCAAAGTGGCGGGGGTCAAGGAAATTATCGTGGCTACGCCGCCCAACCGTGACACAGGCGAAATTGATCCTCATATTTTGGCGGTCGCGAATTTACTTGGTGTGAATGAAATTTACCGGGTGGGAGGCGCCCAGGCGATTGGGGCAATGGCGTTTGGGACAAGGACTATCCGCAAAGTGGATAAAATCGTGGGGCCCGGGAATGCTTATGTGACGGAAGCCAAACGCCAGGTTTACGGGTTTGTGGATATCGATATGGTGGCAGGACCCAGTGAGGTTGCAATTATTGCGGATGCCACTGCGGATCCCGATTATGTCACCTGCGATCTATTGGCGCAGGCGGAGCACTTTGGAGGAACGGCGTACCTTGTGACGCCTTCCAAAAAGTTGATCGAAGTTATTCGTAAGCGCGTGGACGCCGGAGTGATTATTCAGGCCAAGTCTTTGACAGAGGCTTGTGAAATCGTAAATGAAATCGCGCCGGAGCATCTCGAGATCCTGACCGAAACTCCGGAAAAATGGATGAAACTGGTTAGACACGCAGGCGCGATTTTTTTAGGCGCCTATTCGCCTGCCGTGATTGGGGATTATATCGCAGGGCCAAGCCATGTGCTTCCGACAGGGGGGACGGCCCGGTATTTTTCTCCGCTTTCCGCTTCAAGCTTTATCAAAAGTTCTCAGATTATTGGTTACTCCAAAGAAGCGCTTTTTAAGGCAAAAGAGCACGTTGAGAAGCTCACGGAAATGGAAGGGCTTTTTTTACACCGGATTTCATTGGAGTCGCGTTTTTCAAAACCTAAACCCGAGGAGCTATCTCAAAATGTCTAAGACATCGCGACAATCGAGCGTTCGCCGCAAAACAGCGGAAACCGATATTCACATCCGTTTAAAAGTTAGCGGAAGCGGAAACTCAAAAGTCAGCACGGGCATGCCTTTTCTGGATCACATGCTCATTCTTTTATCCAAGCACAGTTTGTATGATTTGGACATTTCAGCCAAAGGAGACCTGGACGTGGATATTCACCACACCAATGAAGATGTGGGAATCACGCTAGGGCAGGCCCTCACCCAGGCGTTGGGAGACAAAAAAGGAATCCGCCGCTACGGATTTTTCAGTGTCCCAATGGATGAAACGCTTGTGAAGGTGACGCTGGATATTTCCGGCAGGCCTTCGCTCCACGTGGCAAAAGCCAAAGGCGTGCGTTTTTCCCGTCTCGAAAACTACTCGTTTCATGATGCAATGGAGTGCTTGAAGGCTTTTTGCCAGCACGCCGGAATTAATATGCATGTTGAAGTTCTCTCAGGCCACGATTCCCACCATATTATTGAAGGGGTGTTTAAAGCCCTGGCCCGCGCCCTTGATATGGCGACTCAGGTAGACCCTCGCGTGAAAGGCATTCCCTCGACCAAGGGAAGCCTGTAATCCCTTGCTATGATTGTTGTCGTCGACTACGGAATGGGAAATCTTCGAAGTGTTTCAAAGGCGCTGGAGCGTTTTGGCGGAAAAGTCAAAGTCAGTTCGCTTCCAAGCGACCTTGAGCAGGCGGATAAACTTGTTCTGCCCGGAGTAGGCGCCTTCGGGGACGCGATGAAAGAGCTGAATGCCCGGCAGCTTGGTGAACCGATCCTCCGGCACCTCGGAAATCAGAAACCCTTTCTTGGTATCTGTCTGGGCCTGCAGCTTTTATTTGAGTCCAGTGAAGAAAACCCCGGCGTGCGCGGCCTTTCCTTTTTTAAAGGCAAAGTCCAGCGCTTTAAATCTTCCGTTGTCAAGATCCCTCATATGGGTTGGAACCAGGTCAGTATTCAAAACAAACACCCGTTACTTACCGGAGTTGCGGACAATAGTTTCTTCTATTTTGTGCACTCCTATTATGCCCAGCCTGAAGACGCAGGCCTTGCAGCAGGCGTGTGTCAATATGGGGACGAGGCGTTTGCCGCGATTATCGGGGAAGGGGCTATCCTTGCCACGCAGTTTCACCCTGAAAAAAGCCAGCAAGCCGGGTTAAAAATCCTGGAAAATTTTGTGAGGCTTTGATGCGGCTCTATCCGGCCATTGATCTGTTTGAAGGCAAAGTCGTGCGTCTGCTTCAGGGGGACTATCAAAAACAAACCGTCTACTCAAATACGCCGGAAGAAACCGCTTCCAACTGGGAAGGGCAGGGAGCCGAGTGGATTCATGTCGTGGACCTGGAAGGGGCCAAAACCGGCGTCATTAAAAACCGGGATGCGCTTGAAAAAATTAGGAAGAAGGTAAAGTGCAACATTCAGTTTGGCGGAGGCATCCGCACGCTTGACGATGCCCAAGCCATCCTCACAGCGGGGATTGACCGTGTTGTGATCGGGACAAAATCCCTTGACCGGACGTTTCTCGAAAAAATCCTCCAAAGGTTCGGGAACAAAATCGCGGTGGGACTTGATACCCAGGCGGGCACGGTGCGGATGCAAGGCTGGGCGCAGGATAGCGGGTTGTCCCTGGAAGACGCGCTGCGATTGCTGAATGAATTTTCTGCAGGAACGGTCATTTATACCGATATTCAAAAGGACGGAATGCTTGCCGGGCCCAACTGGAGCGGAGTGAAGTCCGTGCTGAATTTGACCCCTGCGCGAGTTATATTATCCGGCGGGATATCAAGTCTGAAAGATATTGAGAAGGCCTGTGAAATTAAAGGGCCCAACTTTGAAGGGGTCATTCTGGGCAAGGCCCTTTATGAACAGAAATTTTCGCTTAAAGATGCACTCGAGCGTATCCGGCAGATTCAAGGAGCCGCATGAATTTCGAAGGTATTAAAAGTTATTTTGACGTCATTTTGAAGGAGCGGGATTGGTCCTGGGCGCTGATCGGGATCATGATCCTTGTTTCCATGCTTGTGGTCCGTCATTTATTTATTGCCCCAATCGTGCATAAGGCCAAGGAACTCAACCGGACGCCCTATGAGGAATTTAAAAAAGCCTATCTCAAGCACGCGCTTTTGGGTTGGATTTTCTTTCTCGCTTCCTTTGGACTTATGATCGGCTTGTGGGGGTATGGCGTCTCGCTCCCGCTTTCAATAAAGGCCGCGCTGGCCCTGCTTGCCGCGATTGTGAGTTTTATCCTCTCCATTCTTTTTCATCTCCAGGCCTTCGGCATTGCCGCGGTGGTAGCGCTGAAGCGCGTGAGTGAAAAAGAAGTCGACCTCTAATGCTTGCCAAACGAATCATTCCCTGCCTGGATGTTAAAAACGGCCGCGTGGTAAAAGGCGTCAAATTTGTCGAGCTCCGTGATGCGGGCGACCCTGTTGATTGTGCGATTGCGTATGACCGGGCCAAAGCGGATGAGCTGGTTTTTTTGGATATTACCGCGTCGCACGAAGAGCGAAAAATCCTGATCGAAGTTGTGGAAAAAGTGGCGGAATCAATTTATATCCCTTTCACGGTAGGGGGCGGCATCCGTAATACGCAGGACATTCGCGAGCTCTTAAAAGCGGGGTGCGACAAAGTTTCCATCAATACCAGCGCTCTGGAAAATCCAAACCTGATCAAAGAGGCGAGTTCGCGATTTGGAAACCAATGCATTGTCCTTGCGATTGACGCGAAACGGGAGGGCGTTAAGGGATGGGGAGTCTACAGTCACGGTGGCCGGAAACCCGCCGGACGTGACGCTATTGAATGGGCCAAAGAAGGGGAAAGGCTGGGTGCGGGTGAAATTCTTCTGACGAGTATGGATCGTGACGGAACAAAAGAAGGATATGATCTTGAGCTCTTAAAGCGGGTTAGCCAATCCGTGCACATTCCGGTGATAGCTTCAGGCGGGGCGGGAAAACTGGAGCATTTTTCCGATGCCTTCACAAAGGGGGAGGCCGATGCCTGCCTGGCAGCCTCAATTTTCCATTTCGGCGAGATTAAAATTTCAGAGATTAAATCTTACCTTCACGCCCAAAATATTCCTGTGCGCATTTAATAGCATTAGCTATCATTTTTAATCAATCTAAATAAAATTCAATCCTTGAATTTCAATTCCCTCCAATTAAGCCCGTTTGAGGCTTGACAATGAGCTTCCTTTATGCGATCTTTTTTTATCTTTTTTAAATATGTTTAATAGCTAGCCCTTCTCATGTCTACTTTGAAGCTGCTCCAATGGGCGATAGCTATACCCGGATAAAACCTACTATGAACCATAAGGCAAACAATTATTCCAACGCAGTTCGTGCCATTGCTCTGGCGACAGCCTTCACTTTTTCTAGCACAAATTTGGCACTTGCTGGACCACCGGTCGTCCCAAGAGTGGTTGAAGCGCTCGGGATTTATCTAAATCCCCCAATCGACTTATCCTCAATTAAAGTGCCAGCAGACATTGGAAAAATTCAGGAAGTTTATGGGGTAAAGGGGCAGGAGACAGGAGACACGAGACAGGAAGAACAGCAAAAAAGGCATCAAAGTGCCCCTCGCCCCGTGTCTCGTTCCCCGTTTGTTGTTCTCATTCAAGACGCTCACGCAATTCCTGAAGCCCAGCGCAATATTCAAAAGCTCATTCAGCACTTTCAAAATCAATATGGTATCAGCACGGTGGGAGTGGAAGGCGCCGCCACGGATTTGGACGCTCAAATATTTAATAGCTTTCCGGATAAGCAACTGCTTGAAAAGACATTCGAAGAGTATTTTGAGCGAGGCGAGTTAAACGGAACTGCCGCTGCGGCAGTGTTGTCTATCAAAAATTTAAGTAGAAATCAAACGATCTTCCACGGAGTTGAAAACTGGAATTTATACGAAAAAGGATTAGCGCTCTATTTAGAGGCGGTCGAGAAAGAACCTAAAATCCTGGAAGGGTTGCAAGCCGCAAGCTACAGGCTGCAGGGTGAAAAAGAAAAAATATATTCAAAAGAGCTTTTGGAAATCGACCAGGCTCTTGAGGCGTTCAAAGAGAATCAAACCGATTTAGTGACGGTTCTAAAGATATTGCAGACAAGGGGACAGTCCCCAGCAGGGGCAGTCCCCTTGTCTATACAAGCAATTCTTGATGAGCTTGCACAGGAAGGCGCTGATTCATCCGCGATTGAAAGGGAAGTGCGAGGGATTGCGGAGAGGGTCAAAGAACATTTGCTTCAGGCCACAGGTCGCAAGCCGCAGGATTATGAAGATCCTGCAGCCTGGAGCTTGAAGCTTGCAGCCTTTAATCAATCATATCAGGAATTCCAAACCTCGCGAATTTCACCCGAAGAATTTGCATTATATTTGAAAGAATTGCTGAATGCAGGGGCGGCCCCTACGATCAAAATATCTGACCGTTTGCAGCATCTCTTAAAAAACCAGAAACGCCTTCGTGACATTGAAGGTACCCAATTCTTCCGGGATTTTGAAACATATGCGAAATCGGTGAAGGAATCTTTATTTCGAAATAATGAGGAAAGAAAGCTGGATGCCGAAAGCCGGAGAGTCGAGCTTCTTGAGAAGTTAGCGAAACTTGAATTGAGCCGGGAGGATTGGGAGGAAATAAAGACTAGAGACTACAGACCAGAGACTAGTGACCAGAGACAGACAGGGATTCAGGATGACAGTTTATGGGCCGCCCATTTTGCTTTTTACAAGAATGCAGAAAATAGAGATCAAGCGTTTTTTGGAAATTTGCTGAAATTAATGGCACAACCAAAGCCTCTAGTCTTTAATCCTAGGTCTCAGGTCTCGAGTCCCGCATTACTGGTCGCTGGCGGCTTTCACACCCAAGGGCTTGCGAGACAATTTAAAGAAAAGGGAATCTCCTACGTTATTGTCCAGCCCCAAATTAACCAATTACCCATTTCAACGAATTACCGTGCCCAGATGCAGGGAGAGGTATCGTGGAAGGATTATTTTGAGGTAGAGCAGGGGAAGGTGAATCTCTACAAGGCGTTTGTAAGGGGAGCGAGGGATCGGTTGTTGAGGGGGCAAGAGACAAGAGACAAGGGGCAGGAGATCGCTTTCCCCGTGTCTCCTGTCTCCCGCCCCTTGCTAAAAGCCTGGCGCGATCAAATCATCCGTGACCTGGCGGACCAAAACCGTCTCGAGAAAGCACACGATTACACCCAATTTCTTGATGAAATCATTCAGGACTCACGACCCAAGACTCAAGACGCATTCCGCAACTCATGGAGCACCAACATCGACCGATTTATCACAGGCCTTCACAATCTTGAATCCCACGGGCGCCTGACAGAACAAAACATCCTCAAGCTTTTGAATCCCGCAACAATCCCAACCATCACGACCGCGAGTTTCTTCCCTAACACCTGGATGGGCGCAAGAAAAAGTGACGGCAAGATTATTTTGAGCCCACGGCTAGAGCGTCCACCCTTTGGCCGAATGAAACCCCGTGCGGAAGTGCCCGCTGCGCGTTCGGAATTGAGATCAAAAGACGGGCAGATTCAGAAACTTCAGGGAGTTTACAAGAAACTTGAGAACGCTAAGGCCGGTGAGAAGGCAGAGATTGGGGAAATGAGTGAGTTTGTGAATTTGAAAGCGGGATATTTCCAAAAATCATTTCCTTTACCGAACGGGAATCGTTTGGGGGAACGGCATTGGCTTGGATCGGGGGAAAATCTCACAAGCGTTTCTCTTGTGGTTGAGAAGCGAAAGGCCGGCCGGCTTTATTACGTATTTTCTTATGAAAAGGAAGAAGGCGGCAAAGGCACGGTTGAACATTACTGGGACCAGGATAAGCAGGATTTGATTCAAGGCGTGAAGCTTGAGTTTGAACGAAACCTGCAGATACTTAAACTGCAGGACGCTTACAAGAGGCGTGAGAAAGCGAAGGTTGGTGCGGGGGAAGAAATTGGAGATGTGAGTAAACTTGTGAATTTGAAAAAGGGAAGTTTTAAACTGTCATTTCTTTTACCAAATGGGAAGAGTTTGGGGGAACAGCGTCGGCTTGGATCGGGGGAAAATCTCACAAGCGTTTCTCTTGTGGTTGAGAAGCGAAAGGCCGGCCGGCTTTATTACGTATTTTCTTATGAAAAGGAAGAAGGCGGCAAAGGCACGGTTGAACATTACTGGGACCAGGATAAGCAGGATTTGATTCAAGGCGTGAAGCTTGAGTTTGAACGAAACCTGCAGATACTTAAACTGCAGGACGCTTACAAGAGGCGTGAGAAAGCGAAGGTTGGTGCGGGGGAAGAAATTGGAGATGTGAGTAAACTTGTGAATTTGAAAAAGGGAAGTTTTAAACTGTCATTTCTTTTACCAAATGGGAAGAGTTTGGGGGAACAGCGTCGGCTTGGATCGGGGGAAAATCTCACAAGCGTTTCTCTTGTGGTTGAGAAGCGAAAGGCCGGCCGGCTTTATTACGTATTTTCTTATGAAAAGGAAGAAGGCGGCAAAGGCACGGTTGAACATTACTGGGACCGAGCTAAGCAGGATTTGATTCAAGGCGTGAAGCTTGAGTCTGAACGAGACCCGCAGATACTTAAACTGCAGGACGCTTACAAGAGGATTGAGAAAGCAAAGGCTGGTAAAAGGGAAGAAATCGGGGATATTGCCGGCCTTGTGTATTTGAAAATGGGAAATTTCCAAAAATCATTTCCTTTACCGAACGGGAATCGTTTGGGGGAACAGCGTCGGCTTGGATCGGGGGGAAATCTCACAAGCGTTTCTCTTGTGGTTGAGAAGCGAAAGGCCGGCCGGCTTTATTACGTATTTTCTTATGAAAAGGAAGAAGGTGGTAAAGGCACGGTTGAACATTACTGGGACCGAGCTAAGCAGGATTTGATTCAAGGCGTGAAGCTTGAGTCTGAACGAGACCCGCAGATACTTAAACTGCAGGACGCTTACAAGAGGATTGAGAAAGCAAAGGCTGGTAAAAGGGAAGAAATCGGGGATATTGCCGGCCTTGTGTATTTGAAAAGCGGAAGTTTCCAAAAATCATTTCCTTTACCGAACGGGAATCGTTTGGGGGAACGGCGTTGGCTTGGATCGGGGGAAAATCTCACAAGCGTTTCTCTTGTGGTTGAGAAGCGCAAGGATGGCCGGCTTTATTATGTGTTTTCCTATGAAAAGGAAGAAGGCAGGAAAGGCACGGTTGAGCACTACTGGGACCGAGCTAAGCAGGATTTGATTCAAGGCGTGAAGCTTGAGTCTGAACGAGACCTGCAGATACTTAAACTGCAGGACGCTTACAAGAGGATTGAGAAAGCGAAGGCTGGTAAAAGGGAAGAAATCGGGGATATTGCCGGCCTTGTGACATTGAAAGAGGGGAAGTTTCAAAAGTCATTTCTCCTTCCGAACGGGAATCGTTTGGCGGAACCGCGTCGGCTTGGATCGGGGGAAAATCTCACAAGCGTTTCTCTTGTGGTTGAGAAGCGCAAGGATGGCCGGCTTTATTATGTGTTTTCCTATGAAAAGGAAGAAGGCAGGAAAGGCACGGTTGAGCACTACTGGGACGCGGTTAAGGAAAGACTCGTACGTATTGGCGAAGAAATCGATGCCGGGGATGCGATTGACAAATATGATTTTACAGAGGCCGTTGCTTTGCTTGGAAATGACCCTTTAAGGCTTGTGCAGTATTTGCGGATTTATCATCCGGAGTTATCGCCCGAAGAGACTGACCGCTCGGCGGCTGCTTCGCTTAGGGGCTTGCGGGGCGAAGGGGTTGAAACAGAGGAGCTGCATTTGGATTATGAAGAGAGATTAGCCGAGCCCGAAGTCACGCAAGACGTTCAAGCAACACATGCTCACTCCTTTCTATTAAGCGGCAGAACTACTATTGGAACTCCCTTTATTCAAGTGACGGGAGCCTACACGCGTAAAATTGCGGTGCGCCAGGACGGAAGCTTTTCAGCCCCGATTCCCTTACCGAGAACGGGAGAGACTAATGAGTTTACGGTCTACGCCTTTGACCCTGAAAGCGGCGAGAAAAGCCCTGTGGTCTTCATTCAGGTTGACCAGACCGGCCAGAAAGAAGATGCGGAAGAAGCTTTCTTGAGGCTTCTTTCTTTAAAGGAAGAAAAGCTTGAATCGATTCAGCAGAATCCTGCGCGTTATGAATTTCTGCTTCGCTCGGTCGAGCAATCGCTGCTTAAGCATTTTACCTATGATGAAAAGGCAGGGCTTCGCTATCTTGAAGAAAAGATCGGGAAGGAAAAGTCAAAGGCTCAGAAAGCGATTCTCGAAGCCGTGCTTAAGAAATTCAGGAAGATCAAGGACATGGATTTCAATCTCAAGGCCGGCGAACGCCTCTACTTTTTCCAGAAATACACGGCCTATGAGATTCAATCCTTAATGACCAAAGGCGCAAAAGGGCTGATTGTGGCCAATGAACAAGGGACCGGGAAAACGGTGATTGCGCTTATGGTGATGAATGGAAAGGAAGGAGTGATTTTGACGCCGAATTCCGTGGTGTCGACGTGGGCCGAGCAGGAGGACAAATTTATCCCCCAGGCGAATCTTGAGGTGCTTGAAGGCAGTTACGCGGAAAGGGAAGAGAGGCTTACGAATCTTAAAAGGCCGCAGTTGGTGACAAATATTGAATTTACGCGTGCGATGAACGAGAAGAAAGCCGCTTTACTTTCACGGCCGCAAGGACTTCTGGTTGTGGATGAAGCGGATTATCTTGGCAGCAAAACATCCCAGCAAGCCAAGGGAACACGACAGATTCAGGCAGACTTTAAGCTGTTACTCACCGCAACCCCTTTCAAGCGGATTTCCCAAATTGGGGAACTTTTGCAGTTTATCCGTCCGGATGATTCCCGGTTTAGCTCTGCCAGGGCTTTTGCCCGTGCTTTCCCGGCCGAGGATCGCGAAGCGATGAATGCCCTATTTTTGCTGATGCAAGAGCACACAATCCGTATCCGCAAGCGGGATGTTTTTGAGACGTATGATCCTGCTGTTTCGCTTGAGAAGCAGTCGGACCGTCTTCCGGCAAAGGAAAAGATATCGCCTGAAGAAACCGGAAAATTTGATCTGCATAAGGTACAAATGGAATCGATTTTGGAACTTTTTACGGATCCTGAAACCTGGATGCGCAAGCACAAAGGGGGGCATGAGAGCGTGGAGGATACGCAATATTACCGGTACAGGGAAGGCTATTTTTCAAAGCGGGAGGCCTTGCGCCAGCTCATGAATGATCCGGCTTATATCGGACGGCCTGACCTTGAATCGCCGAAGCATTTAGAGATGGATGAAATTGTCAATGATGAGTTGGTCCGCCAGCCTGGGCAGAAGATGCTGATTTTTACCCGGTACCGTGCTCAGGTTGAGGAGTATAAGAAACGGTATGCCGCATCGTACGGGGTGCGGACTTATTACGGTGATCTCCCACAGAATGCGAACGGGTACAAGGTAGATGAAAACGGCAATGTGCTTTATTACAAGGTGGATGAATATAAAAATCCTGTGCTTGAAAACGGCAAGCTGGTGGAAACAGACAAGGAGCACGGCCGGCCGGTCCGGGCGCTGGATTACGAGCGAATTCTTTTCCAGAATGATCCTGACAGCCGGATCATGGTGGCCACGTATGACGCTGGGGCTGTAGGGGTAACTTTTACGGCCGCGGATGTGGTGGTCTTTGATGACCTGGCGCAGACCTACCGGGATGAGTATCAAGCAGAAGACCGTGCTCACCGGATTGACAATAAGAGGAAGAAATATAAGGTGAAATATTACTGGCTCCAGGCTCGTTATCCGGAATCATTTTTAAGGAATCTTCCAAAGGATATCCGGGAGCAATATTTCAACATGGGGACTTTTGATCAGGTGCAGTATGAGAATTTGCGGATACTGGCACGCATTTTTCACCGGGTCATGGACGGGGTCGGAAGTGAAGAAGAGCTTGGCGAGGCCAATCAGCATTTTATGAGTCAAAGGATGCCATTCATGTTTTCGCAGGGAGAAGCGGAGGATGAGACACCTGATGACGAAGCCAAAGAGGAGAAGTCGAAGACATCCTCCCGCTCTGAGATTCGGTCTGAAAGACATGTTTCAGACACAGCGGAACATTCCGAAACTGGACGTTTCGGAGAGCGTCAAGAATCTCAGACGTTTGTGGTCCAAGGTTCACAAGAACCTGACCGCTCGGAGGTGCGCACCAACGCCAGGGAAAACGAAGGGTTTCAAGGATATGTGCTGAATTATTCGGGTCAAAATTTCGTGGTGAGCAGGCAGCAGGTAAGAAAGATATGGAATGCGGCGCAGAATAGTCTTGATGCCATTTATAGTCGGTTCGATGCCTCTGAGCGTCCGGGGCGGGAAAACTTTGAGCGGTTTTTTCAAATTTTGTGGGAAGCGAGTCCGAGGGTTTTAGATCCGCGCGAAGGGGAAGCCATTCCCAGCAGCGTGTCCCAATTTGCCCGTGAAATTGGCGTCGGAGGGCTTCCGATCGCTGTTCTTGATCCGGTTCGGGTGTTCGAACAAGGGCTGGAAGATAAACGACAAGAAAAACTCCAAACACTTCAGGAGTTGTTGGCGATTGATACCATTTATTTGATTTACGACCGTGCGGGGGCATTGGCAGGTTTTGTCATCTACGCGTTCGTGAATGGCGGAGCACCGAAGCCGGTCGTCCAGCAAAAAATTGTTTCTGAAAAGAAACCCGGAACAGGCACCCGTGAGCCCGGAATAAAGCCGCAGGCTGTCTGGCAGGGACTCTTTGATTTGATTGGGCAACACGGACAGTGGCGCCGCGAATCCGGCAAAACCGTTCTAGCCCATGATCTTTTGCTTATCCGGGAAGGTTATTTAAAAGCCGGCTGGTCCCGGGATCATCCGTGGAAGTCTCTTCTGGAAGATACGAGCGTGACTGCTCTCCTCGAAGGATTATTCAAGCGGATTCATCCAAAGAATGTTCCGGGTTCACGTTCCCGGGTGCTGATTTTTAGGGAGGGCCTGGATGCCGAAGGCCTTCGGCAGACTTTGATCTATCTATTCGAGGAGCTTTCGAGCCCGCCTGCGATTCTCACCGAAAAAGAAACGTTTTCCTTTCAGCGGTGGAACCCCGTGTCTTTTCAAAGGCACGGCAATGAAATGGCAGAACCCAATCAGCCGACTGAACGGAATTTTATTGTCAACGCGCTCGTCGAGCTTGGCCTTACGAAGGAACTTAAATCGGGAAGCATTGTTTATGAAGCCGCTCCTGTAAGGAAGAAAACCGAAAGCGTCAATGAGGGCCAGGAGAAATCTAAAATTGTCAGGATTCCTTCTTTGTATGATGTTCGTTTCTTAAATGCAGCCATCCGGGGGTATCAGGGGAAAGATTTGGCCAAACAAAGGCAGGATATCGTGCTTCATCTTAATCAGATCTTAAGCGAACCCGGGGCACTCCAGAGGACTGAACGAAAACGGGGAGAGTGGTACCCCCTTTTATCGCGGGAAGTGGGCCAGGGGGGGAGGGCGTCTTACCGGCTTTTCCTGTATCCCTTCCATGAAAGAACGCTGGTGATTGTCGGCTTTTTTCACAAGGACAAACTGGAAAAAGGCAAAGCGGGATACCGTTATTTACAGGGTGTGAAAAAATCCATTGAATCGCGCCAATTTCAGAATGAACTGGCTTTGCCTCAGGAGGGGCAAAATTATCTTCGCGATGAACTTAAAATACAAATTATCCGCCGCGCCGAGATTCGAAATGCGGAGGAGGTGATCACGGAAGTCAAAAAATGGCTCGCGGAAGAGTCCAAAGAACTGGGGGAAGCGGAAGTTTATCAGCTCATTCAAGCTGCTGTGGCGTCGTTGCTTGTTGAAGCGCAAGGGGTTGATGCGGGGACAGGGACGGCTCCCGTGACACGCGGTATTAATTTGCGAATGATTGTAAAGGCCCGTGAAATTATAGGAAAAGAACTGGGTTTTGATCCAAGCAATCCGTCACAGCTTTCGGAGGACTCTAAACAGCAGATTCGTGTCCTTGATAAAGAATTAAAATTGCCCGCGTTGCTGGATAAACGGCTGGTTGAACTGCAATCAATTTTAGGAAAGCTATTGGCCCAGAAACATCTTGGACTTCCCAATCTAATGGGGCAGATAAGAAAATTGGTGCGTTGGTTTAAGCCTTTATCCTTTCCGGATCAAAAAGACCTCAAGCCCGACTTGCAAGAAATGCTCTATGAGATTCTCGATGAAATGGCCCATCAAACGTTGTCTGAAATGATTCAGGCGCGCTTGGCCGAACAGGAACTCAGTTCTGGCGAGATTAAGGAACCCATGAAAACAGGCGACATCCTGCTGGATAAAGGAACGGGCACAGTCTACCTGGCAGAAAGTTCTGATCAGGCCGCGCGCTGGAATCCTTTGGGAATATCAAAATTTTCAGAAGTTTTGACCGTTGAAGAAGCAAAAACAAAAAATATTAAATTGGTTTCTGCGGCGCCCACCGCAAGAGCAGAATTGCGCTTGGCTCGGCAGGAGCCAAGCACTGCTCAGGACGTGAGGCCGTCCGCCTCACGCTCTGAGCTGCGAAGCGAATGGGAAGGATCGCCGCTTTACCTGGAAATTCTGGATCAGGAATTGAGGATTCATCCGTTGGATGTGGTTGAACGCGTTGACGGAGTTTCACTCAGTGAAGATGAGAAGACTTTGGTGGAAGACAGGCTGCGACCTATTATGGCCAAGGCAAAGTCTCTTGGGGATGAAGAAATGGTTGCGTTTCTTAAGGCGCTTAATCTTGAAAGCCAAATCAAAAAAGCAGAGCTTGGGGATGACCTCTACGGCGTCGAGAGTCACAGCGGAAAGATTTATCTGAATGTCCTTTTATTGGAGGCTGCACAAAAGGCAAATGATCTTTTAAGTAATGCCCTTGTAAGCGATGCCTCATCGGAGGACCTAAGGCGCTATTATGAGGGTGTTCTGCATTACCTGGATGAAACCTTAATTCATGAATTTCAGCATGAAATTGATTTTGCTGCCGGCCACTTTTCGTTCGATCTGCAGAACCCGAAAGTCCGGGATGAAATGGAGCGATCTGCCATTATCAAAACCGCGGCTTATTTCAATGGTGTTGTGATTACTGATCAAAAAACCCGGTTTGCGGCCATCTACCGTTATCCCTTTTCAGATGGAAGTATTGCAAGCGTGGGCTACACCACAAAGCGGTCAATGCTACAGCCCACGGAAAAAGATTTTTCGAAGGAGCGTGAAATCACAAATCCGCCATTTAAATACTACGAAGTCCTGCTAAAAATCCTCAACACGCACTTCCGTTCGGAAGTGCGGCAGGATAGGAACCTTGCCGACACTGCAGCTGAGGTTTTTGTCCGCAGGCTCACCGGAAAACCTGTGAGTCTCTCGAACCTTAAAAAAGCGGCCCATACTACAGTTTTGCTCAAGGTGGAGCCGGTAACGCAGAGGCTTGAAGCATTCAGGGAGAAATTGGAAGGCGAAAGCAATAGCGCAAGTCTTGAAGTCCTTAAAGCACAGACACAGCAGATGATTGACGTGGTTCGTTCAAAGAAAGAGACGCTCAATGGCGGCGCGTTTGCCTATTTTATTTCGAATGACAGTGTGCGTGAAGAAGATTGGGCCACGAACTTTGAACGTGCCCTTCGTCACTTAAGCGGATTAGTCGAGGAAGTCATTGTCCCGGCAAAACTTGATCGAAGCGCAAAACAACGGATTTCCGATGTCGTGAAAAAATTTGAAGGGATCAAACCGTCGGTGAAAGATTTAACCCAAGAACCCATTTTTATGGGAGACCATACTCATTCCGGAGTTGTTGTGTCCGGAGTTAAAAACCCGCAGGATTTTTTGAACCAGCTTGACCCAGCCTATATCCCAATCGTGAATATCGATGTCCCGGCAGGGGAAGATCCTCTTATCTCGGAATTTGTACTGCTTGCCCAGATGACGATTGCGCTCCTTGTGGCCGATTATGTCCGTGATGACGCGGCCAAAGCAAAAGTTCTGCAGAATCCCGCGCTTCTTTTTGAACAATACCCTGATTTGTTTCCCGGGTTTCAGGACCGGGTTGTCCAAGGTGAGGGCGGTTATTTAAAAATTTCAAATACCGTAGTCCGCGAGTTCCTCGCGGAAATGACTGCCCGCGCTGAGATCCGCAAGTCCGCGTAAGGCCGGCAGGATGCATATATCCAACCTTTTGAAAATTAGCTAGAGCGAAGAATCTGTCTCTGAGTATAATCCCCGACTATGCGCAAAAGAGTGATCGCATTATGTCTTGTGACGGGAACTTTGGCAGGTGTCGGAGGATTTACCTTTCGTTATGCCAGGGGACTATCCTACTTTAGCAATGATCCCCGCGCCTGCATGAACTGCCATATCATGCGCGAGCATTTTGAATCCTGGACCAAATCCTCCCACCACGCTACGGCCACCTGCAATGATTGCCACATTCCGCATACTTTCCCGGCAAAGTACATTGCCAAGGCGCAAAATGGATGGAACCATTCTAGGGCATTTACCCTTCAAGATTATCCGGATCCGATCCGTATTACTGATAAAAATTTGAAATCATTACAGGTTAACTGCATCCACTGTCATGCTGGGATGGTTGGAGAAATTGCCGGGCATTCGAGTGTCAAGGCCGGAACGGCCCGGTGCACAGAATGCCACCGGTCGGTAGGGCATATGAGTTTGGACTAAGGGGCAAGAGACGAGAGACAGGAGACAAGTAAGGAATGCTTAAAAAAATTAGTTATATTTTGCTTTTTATTTTGACGGCCGCGGCAACCGGGGGCGTGGTTGCCCTTCTTGTGAATATTATGGAACGCAAACAGGAAGGCGAGATCTTGCGCGTCCCCGTGGTCGAGTTAAGTGAAGAAACAATTGACCCGGCGGAATGGGGCAAAAATTACCCGAGAGAGTATGACAGCTACAAACGTACAAGCGATGTTATCCGCACGCGGTATGGTGGAAGTGAAGCGTTTTCCAAACTCGACATGGATCCTGCGTGGACGCGCATTTTTGCGGGGTACCCGTTTGGTGTGGATTATCGCGAGGAGCGCGGGCATGCGTATTCTCTTTCCGATCAAACTGAGACCCTGCGAACAAAGCAATTCAAGCAGCCCGGAGCCTGTCTGCAGTGCCACGCTGGAGGAATGAAGCACGTGTACGAAACCGTGGGGGAGGGAGATATCCAGGCAGGTTTTGCCAAAGTCAATGCGATGCCTCTTGCCGAAGCCTGGAAGCACGTAAGCCATCCTGTGGCGTGCATCGATTGTCATAATCCCAAGACAATGGAACTGCGTGTGACGCGGCCGGGTTTTCTGAACGGTATCAAGCTTGTGAAGGAAAAAGAAGGAATCAAAAACTATGATCCAAACACAATGGCCTCGCACCAGGAAATGCGGACCTTTGTCTGCGCCCAGTGCCACGTGGAATATTATTTCAAAGGTCCGGAGAAATACCTGACTTACCCCTGGCATAAGGGGCTCAAAATGGAAGAGATTGAATCCTATTACGACGAGATCGGGCATAAGGATTGGGTGCATGCCGAGACCGGGGCGCCCGCGCTAAAGGCCCAGCATCCCGAGTTTGAGTTGTGGAGCCAGGGGATTCATGCCAGAAGCGGTGTTTCCTGCGCGGACTGCCATATGCCCTATAAGCGCGAAGGCGCTATGAAAGTGACCGACCACCATATCCGCAGCCCGCTTTTGAATATTTCACGCGCGTGCCTGCAATGCCATCATTTTACCGAGAAAGAAATGCTCGACCGCGCTGAAACCATTCAGACGCGGACCAAGGATCTTCTGAACCGTTCGGAACTTGCATTGCTCGCGCTGCTTGACGCGATTGTCAAAGCCAAAGCAAGCGGGGCCAGGGAGGAGGAGCTTGCGCCTGCGCTGGAGTTGCAGCGCAAGGCCCAGTGGCGGCTTGATTTTATTTCTGCGGAAAATTCAATGGGGTTTCACGCCCCGCAAGAATCGGCGCGCATATTGGCGGAATCCATTGATTATGCAAGACAAGGGCAGCTAATCGCCCAAAAACTTGCTGGGTATACCGAAAAAAAATAGCGATCATTTCAATACTTGCCCTGTGATAAACTTTAAATGTAGTATAGCTAACCAAATTGAAAGGAGTTAGTCATGAAACCCAATTTAGGATTGTCAGATAAAAATCGTCAGGGATCTGTCGAGGTGTTAAGCCGAATGCTCGCGGACGAGTATGTCCTTTATACCAAACTTAGAAATTATCACTGGAATGTGACCGGCTCTGATTTTAGCGAGTTGCACAAGCTGTTTGAGTCCCAATATGAAGAGGTGGATGAAATTATTGACGATACCGCGGAACGGGCGCGCTCACTTGGCGAACATGCGCTTGGGACGCTGAAGGAATTCTTGCAGCACACCGGCCTTAAAGAATTTCCCGGAGATTATCCCGCAGCAAAAGAAATGATTAAAAATCTTCTTTTGGACCACGAAGCCATTATTCGAAGCCTGCGCGAGGGCCTTGCGGTTTGCGCCGAGAAATACCAGGACATGGGAACCAGTGACTTCATCACCGGCATTATGGAGCAACACGAAAAAATGGCCTGGATGCTTCGCGCCTATCTTGAATAGGCTTTTTCGTTCCGGAATTTATTTTTTTTCTGAAAATCATCCGCTATTTTGATTTGCATTGGCGATCATTAGCGAACAATCCAAAACAAATCTCCCTTCTGTTCATGCCTGCTTTAAAACCCCTTTTTGCACCTTGACAGAACCCTCGTCGTAGATTAGGGTTTAGTACTTTTATGGGACAATATCCATGTTGAAGATATTTGAATCCCGAAATCCTCCGGTAAAGTTCACCGCACTTCTCCTTTCATTCCTGCTATTAGTCACATCCGCTCAAGCTTATGCTCAGGAAATCAGCGCCGCGCGTTTGTTAGGGAAACCGGAAGTGATTATCCCTGCGTGGATTGATCGCGTAACCATTCCGCGTGAAGTTGGAACCGTTGACGCGCGGTATCAGTCTGCGAGCGCTGCCTCTCCGGTTATTTTTCATATTCAAGATGCTCACGGTCAGTGGCAGGCCCAGCAGCTGATTGAAAATATACTGTTTTACTTGCAAAAGCAGTATGGTTTTAAAACGCTTTTTCTGGAGGGCGGGCTCAAAGGAAAAATCTCACCCGATTTACTTCGCTTGTTTTCTGAGGAGTCTTTGAACCGGGAGCTCGCAGGTTCTTTCCTCAAGGCCGGGGAGATCGGCGGCGCCGAGGAATTTATCCTCAAATCCCAGAGAAAAGTTGAGGCGTTCGGGGTTGAAAGCGGAAAGCTCTATAGAAGGAATCTGCTTGGATTTAGAAAAGTTTACGCTCACCGTGAAGAATCCAACGCTTTCCTGAATGATCTGAAGGCCCTAATTTTAAGTCTTAGCTCTCACCATGTTCAATCGGATTTGCGGGACTTTCTTCAAAGCTGGCTTCGTTATCAGGATTCAAAAAGCGATATTCTTTCACATCTTAATATCCTTTCTCGTAATGCCAGGAAACACCTGAAGCTTGACCTCCACGATCCGCGAAATCAGTTTGATTATCCTCAGCTGTTGAGGTTTTTCAAACTGGATCAAGCGCAGAAAAAATTAAAAGATCAGTCCACATCACTTGAGAAAGAAAAAAATCGATTTAAAGCCTGGCTCCTCGCCCGGAAGTTGAATCCTGCTCGAAGTATTTCGCTGGGTAAGATACTCGACCAGGACCTTCACTATCCTGAGATGGAGCTGCCGGTAGATTTCCGCTCTGTTCTGGAAGATTTTTATCTCGAAGCAAATCCGCAAGGGTTTACGTTTGGCGATTACCCTGTTTTAAGCCTTTATTTTGGAAGTTTGATTCTTGGTCAGGAGCTGGATTCCGCAGAAATCTTTAATGAGATTGAGCAAGTCAATAATGCATTACACGAACATCTTGCACGGTCACTTAAGGAAAAAAAATTCGTCCGTCTCTTCAAGGATTACCTTCTTCTGAAGCAATTGTTTTCGCTTGAGCTAACCAGAAAATCTTTTCAGGAGGTCAAACAGAACTTGGATAATCTTACCGCGTCTTCCTTAGCTGCGCGCCTTCAGGAATTTCGACAGGCAAAAAGCAATAAAAAAATCAAGGGGACGGTGCATCTTGATTCCCTGTTCCGTGAAGCGGTTCATTTTTATGAAGTTGCGACTCAAAGGGAAAATGCAATATTTTCAAACTTTCTGGGCGATTTAAAGCAGAAGGGGATCACCAAAGCGGTGCTCATAACCGGGGGATTCCATTCCGAGGGCCTTTATTCCCTAATGCAAAAGTCCGGGCTTTCCTATGTCAGTGTCACGCCTCGAATGAACGGTATTCAGGAAAATCAAACCTATGTGGACCGGATGCTGCTTCGCGGCCGCTTCGAGCCTTATGCGTCGGCTTTGCCGCAGACAAGTCCCGGCCGGATTCCGCTGCCCGCCATGGCAAAGGAAATTTCCTTCAGAGATGCCCGTTATCACCAAAACTGGATTTATTCAGCCGCACGTTTTTTAAACGGTGCGTTTCTGGGTCCGGGTGCATATAAACACGGTTTAGCTTCGAACGCTGTTCCGCAGCCAAGACCTGCCAAGTTCAAACAGACCGTCGCGTCCAGTTTGTTGCGGTCGGAGACTCGCTCAAGTCCGGTTAGCGGCAGAAAATGGGCCTCGGGAATTTCTTCCTTTCTTTGGGGTTCAATCGTTGTCGGGTTGACCGCCGTTGCTTATACGCAGGCTCAGGCCCCAAAAAATCCCGATATGGCTCCAGTCATAGTGCGGGTTCAACCTGATAAAAAACCTGCCGCTGAACCAAAACCACTCACAAAAGAAGAAGAAGCTGATTTAAAACGACTCGGAGATATTATTTTGTCTCCCTCTGCGAAGGCCTTTGACTATCAAGCTCAAGCGATTACCGCAATCCAAAAATATAACACGCACGCTGTTGAAATTTTGGGGCAAGCTATATTGAAAGAGAATTACCACAAAGGCATCCACTCGTATATCGCCAAGACGCTTGCAGAAATAGGAACTACGGAGGCGCTTGATGCTCTTGTCAGAGGGCTGGGTGACAACGAGCGTGGAGAACATCGTGATTCGGGTAATGTTCACCAAGTTTTAGTCAAAGTCGGAAAACCGGCCGTTCCTGCTCTTATTCGGGCATTGGAAAAGAAAGATCATCACCCCTATTTTTTACGCTCGGTGGTGTTTGTTCTTGGCGACATCAAAGATCCTCAAGCAATCCCTACGCTTTTAGAAGCCTGGGATTATTCCGAGCTTCTGCACCGTCCTATAGGGCATGTTTTGCGAGGATTTGCCAAGCCCGCAGTCCCGTTTTTAATCACGGCATTAAAGAATAAAAGCATAGACATTCGTTTACTCGCCATCGAAACATTACCCGAAATCAATGATGCCCGAGTTGTCCCTGCGCTTCTCCAGGCACTGAACGATGAAAGCTCTTCGGTCCGTGCTTTTGCAGCCCAGGAATTAGGGACTTTAAAAGATCCTCAAATTATTCCCTTATTGGTCGAAGCCTTGGAAAAAAATAAAAGGGATTGGCAGACCTCTTACCGCATTTACGGTTCTCTTGTGGCCTTAGGGCGAACTGAATATAAGGAACGTTTGTCGATTTATGAGTCGACGGAAAAGGAAAATATAGATTTGCTTGTGCAAGCAGGCCCTAAAGCAGTTCCTGTTCTCATTCAACTGCTGGAGGATGAGGAAGAGTGGAGACTGCGTCCGATTCAACCTAATGTCCATGTGCAAGTCAAATATATCCTTCAACAGACGGCGATGAAAGCGCTGGTAAAAATAGGAGATCCGCAGGCAGCAGAACCTATCGTCCGATTGCTCGATCGCGTTACACTGTATGACGCCACCATGTCTGACGTTCTCATTGGATTGGGAAAGTTTAGAGATCCCAATGCGTTGGATTTATTAGTAAAAGCTTTGGGCAATAAAAGCCCGGTTGTGCGCAGAGCCGCCGCAGAAGCTCTCGGAAATTTTAAAGACCCCCGGGTTGTTGAGCCCTTAATCCTTATTTTATCAGATGAAAGCGTGCGTGTTCGCACAGCGGCGGTCAAGTCCTTAGGGGGCATAGGGGATCCACGGGCCGTTGAACCACTGATTCAGATGACAACAAATCCGGAATTGTGGAAAGAGAAGATTGAGATTGTTTCGTCAAAAGATTCGGATGAACGGGATTTGCGTGTGGCGATTGTGCAAGCCCTTGGCGATCTTCGGGATGAACGGGCCTTGGATCCGCTGATTAAAATATCAGGGAGATTGCGATATTCACATGATGATTTGGAAAGGGAAAGCTTGTTAGAGGCTTTTGCGAAGATAGGAAATGTGAAGGCGGGAGAAATCATATTGGAGCTGTCCGATCGACGCTACCCTGGAAAGATGCATTCAAGGGGTATTTCAGTGCTTGAAAAGATTGCCGCAGAAATAAAGCAAGCCGGGCCAGAACGCAAGCACAAGCTTTATGAACTTTATGATTATCTTTCGCGGCATGGTGACTTAGACCGGAAGCAGGTAAGAAACAGCAAAGATTTTGATGTGGTGGAGGAGTTTGAACTTCAAGAAACGAGGAGTTTTGTCCAAAAGCTCATTTATGGCATTTTGATTGTTTCGGGACTCGTAGCGGCGTTGATTGTATGGTTTAAATCCCGACGAAAACTAAAGATCCTTCCTCTATTCTTTGCGCCGCTAGTTTTTTATGTTGGCTCGCAGGCTTTGCTTCAGGCTCAGCCGCTGCCGCCTTTTTTGCCGCCCTTGATCATTGCGCAAAATGAATCAAAACCTATGAAACCCTTATCCACCGAAGACATGGAGCAGTTGAGGCGGGTTGAAGCTATTTTGAAAAAAGAGAATGTGACAGGATTTGACGCCTGGGATGTTTACGATCTCAGGAAATATGGAAAACAAGCCATCCCTTTGATTGTGAAAGCAATCAATCATAGTCAGTATACCATCAGGAAAGCTGCTTTTAATGCTCTTGCCGGGATGGAAGACCCGGAAGTCATTGATGTCCTTGGAAAAGCCGTGGATCATGAAAACCACGTCGTTCGCAGCTTGGCAGTTGAGACACTCGGGAGAAGCGGTCATTCGCAAGCCCTTGAAATTCTCATCAAAACTTTGGAGCATAAGGATAACTATACGCGCCAACTTGCAGCGATGGAACTCGGTGAAACTAAAAATTATCGCTCCGTTCAGCCTCTTATCGACGCTTTACAACGTGATGGCCAGGCCGGTGATGTCATGTATTCTATCTTGAAAGCTCTTGCTGTTTTTGATGATTTTCAAGCGGTTGGACCTGCGGTAACGTGGCTAGAAACTCACGAGGAAGCGCATCGACTTTTTGTGGGTGACCTTGTAAGTGCAAAAGAAAGGAGGGGGTTTCTGATCACGGTTATTCTGAATTCCAATCAGAATACTTGGAGAAGTTTGGCTTACAATTCAGGAAGCTATAACGCGAGCGGTCGGATCCGGTTTCTTGAGGCGATTGCAGCCGAAATGAAAGTGAGCGGCCCTGACCGAAAGGCAAAGCTTTATGAATTTTATGTCTATATGGTTGACGCCATAACCCAATATTCTGGGATCACGCGCGACCACATAAGCCGGACTGCGGACTTTGATGTGATTGAGGAGTTTGAACTTCAAAAAACCAGGAGTTTTGTCCGTAAATTGGTGGCTGGAATTCTTACTGCTCTCGGAATCTTGATAGGCCTTATTGTGCTATTTAAAACAAAATGGCGGAAAGCCAGGGTTATTCCGCTGTTTTTTGCGCCTTTGATGATTTTAGCTGTTATACAAAACTCGCTGCAGGCACAACCCCTTTCTCCAATACCTACGCCTTCTCAATATGTCGTTGCGCAACATACATCAAGCCCTGAACAACCGCTGCCGCGAGATGAAAGCAGCCGCTTTAATCAGCTACGCGGAATCATTCTGGATGACGAAAAATCCGGCCAGGAAAAAATCAAGGCGATTTATGAAATAGAAAAATACGGCCAGCCGGCCGTGCCGGTTTTGATTGGTACCCTTCTGGCCCGAAACGATTTATTAAAAGATGACAACAAAACTGTTCGCCAGGCTGCCATGAGTGTTCTCAGCCGGATACAAGATCCTAGAGCAGCTGCGCTATTGATTGATGCATTAAAGAGCGGACATTGGGAGATGCGCGAATCCGTGGCCACAGCTTTACAAGAGTTAAGCAGACATGATCCAAAAGTAGTTTTATCCCTCATCGATGTGATGAGAGATCGGAGAGATGATTTTTCAAGCAGTGCAAGAGCGGCAGCATTAGCCTTGGGCGAACTCAAGGATCTGCGCGCTCTTCCGGCTCTTGAGGAAGTTGCCAGGGATCAAAGTATGCACTATGGGGTGCGGCGCGGGGCTGCGGACTCCCTGGCCGCGATAGGTGGACCCGCAATACCGCACCTGATCAATCTTTTCATGGATGATGCGGCTAATGCGAGGGCGGCCTTGGGGTTTCTTGAAGACCTCCAGGCAATCGACATCCTTCTTGAAAGTCTGGATGAAAACCCGAACAGTGATAGACAACATGCAATGGGCTATTTGCTCACTGAAATCCTTAAGAAAAAGACCATGCGCGAGCATTTAGTCAAGCAATTGATTCTTCCGGAAAATAAAAGCTGGCGGATACAGACTGCCGCGGCCTTAAAGTCGCACCCATATTCCCAGCCTATTCCTGTATTGGAAACCATAGCACTCGAAATGAAAGAAAGTGATCCGAAACGCAGGCAGGAACTATATGAACTTTATGACTATTTATGGCGGGAGACGGGCGTTGACCGAGATGCCGCCCGAAAAAGCAAGGGGTTTGATATTGTGGAGGAAGTTGAGCTTCAGAAAACGAGGAGCTTTGTTCAAAAGCTCGCATATGGTATTTTGATTCTTTCGGGTTTTTTAGCAGCTTTGATTGCTTGGGTTAAAAAGAAGCAGAAATCAAAAGTGCTTCCTTTGTTTCTAGCGCCCGTTATTTACTTACTCGTATCTCAATCTCAGTTTCAAGCGCAGGCTCCTAATTCTTTGTTTCCGCCTGCGTCCTTGATCAAGGCGTCTGCGCAGCGCGAACAACCTTCCGATCAAGAGAAAAAAACTATGGAAAAGCTCGCGGATCTCGAAAAAGTGTTGTTAGGCCGGCAAACGGCTCAACATGATTTAAGTCCGACATTTAAGGAAATTGAAACATATGGAGTGCAAGCCATCCCCATGCTGCTAAGGGCATTAAAGCATAAGGATCCGCGTATTCGAACAGAGTCAGCGCGGGTTTTGGGAAGAATCGGAAATCCTGAGTCCATTCCGTTGCTACTTGAGGTATTCAAAGACACGGATTTCTGGACGCGGCGTAATGCTGTCATAGCCCTTGGAAAAATCAAGGACGACAAAATAGTTCCTGCGTTGATCGAACTTTTAAATGATAAGGCAACTTTTGAATATAACATTAATGCGCGACAATCCCTGGCTGGGATTGTTATTGACGCGCTTGGCGAAACTAAAAATGTTAAAGCGACGCCAGCTTTGATCCGGCTTTTGCAGGATGAGGATAAAAGAATTCGCGTGCGCGCAAGTGAGGCTGTAGGGCGCATTAAAGATAGAGCGGCGGTCCCGGCACTTGTGAAGACCTTGAATGACCGGGATGCTGACGTTCGCGTCGCGGCTGCTATAGCTTTGGGTGAAATCCAGGATCGCGAAGCTGTTCCCGCATTGATTAATGCGTTGAAAGACAAATCGACTTACGCTTCGGAATTTGATTTCTGGCGTGTAAATCAATTAGTGGTTACAGCGCTTGGTAAATTAAGAGATTCCCGGGCTGTCCCGGCATTAATCAAGGTGTTTCAGGAGAACCCGGTATATGTACAACGAGCTGTCATTGAAGCCTTGGTAGAGATCGGGGACCCAAAAGGAATCCCTCTTTTTCAACAAGCTGTGAAAAAGGACAAAAATCATTGGACGGTTTCTTTTGCCGCAGCCCGTGCCTTAGTCAAATCAGGAAATCCGGACTATAAAGAAGACGTTAGCATGTATGAAGCCGTCATGGAAGGTGATCAAAATGCTCTTGTCAAAGCAGGGAAGACGGCTATTCCGTTGCTCATTCATGTGTTAAATGATCAAGAATCTTACATTTATCCAGGCGCCGCGGTCTTCGCGGCTAAAGTTCTTGGAAAAATAGGAGATAAAAATGCTGTGCCCGCATTGATTGAGGCCTTGAAGCATACGAGAACCACCGCTCTATTTGAAGCGTTGGTCGATGTCCTTGGAGAAATGAAAGATACGAGGGCTATGCCCGTATTGCTCGAGCTTTATGCCGAGCGCTTAAAAAATAGAGACTTGTTAATAGAAGCATTTGGCAAAATCGGAGATCCGACAGCAATCCCCCTGTTAGTTAGGGCCTTGCAGGAGGAGAAAATATTCAACTATCGGGCATACGCTGCCAAAGCACTTGGACTCTTCGGCAGGAAAGCCGTGCCTGCAGTTATCGAGGAATTGAAAAATAATAATCCGCTCTCACTTCCGTTTTGTATTCAAATTCTCGGACAAATTAAGGCTCCTGAAGCGGTGCCGGTGCTCATCCCATTTTTAAAAGATAACGATGTTTCGCTGCGGCGATTTGCCATTGAAGCGCTAGGTGCGATCGGATCTAGAGATTCTGTTCCTTATCTGATCCCGATAGTCAGTGACCAAGATGCCAACGTTCGGCGAAGCGTGGTGCATGCCCTTGGCCGTATTGCTGATCCTCAGGCTGTCCCGGTGCTTATTAAAGCATTATATGATAAAGAAGATTTTATTTTGCGCGCCGCAATTGATTCTCTTGTGCAACTTGGCCCTTCTGCCACATCCGCTTTAATCGAAGAGGTGCAAAATAATTCCAATAAGACACACCATGGCACGGTGATGTATGTTCTTGGTTTAATCCAAGATTACAAGGCAGTCCCTGCGTTTATTCTAGGTCTGAAAGAGAATGATGCCTGGGCTGTGCAAGCTGGAGCTTTGAAGGGGCTCAATCAAATTAGCAGCCCGGAAGCTGTTCCTCTTCTGATCGGCGCTCTCGGCCAAGAGAAGGAGAACGTTTTTGTGTCATTTCATCTTTATAGCACGTTAGTCAGACTGGGCCGAAATGAATATACAGAACAGTTAAATGTATATAAGGCCATTATGAACGAAGATCGGGAAGCGCTTAAGCGGATTGGTCGTCCAGCTCTTCCGATTCTGATCCATCTATTGCAAAACAAGAAATCAAGCGAGTATGGTTTTGCCATTCATGCGCTTAGTGATTTTAAACAAATTGACGCTCAGACAATACCTTTTCTGACGGAAGCCTTGCAGAACTCAAATTACAATGTACGCCGGGACGCCGCCGATGCCCTTGTTCAAATCGGAGAGCCGGCGGTTGAAGATTTGCTCCAGATTCTACGGATGGAAAATAAAACGGGTCGAGAGGATGCCATTGGCGCCTTGCAGCGAATTGGGGATGTGCGGGCGGTTCCGGCCTTGGTCTTAACGCTGCAGGATAAGACTTCAGCTTTTAAAGCGGCTCAGGCATTGGAAAGTCTGGCAAAAGTCAAGGACGGTCCGAAAGCTCTGGAGCAGGAATTGAAAAACGGAAATAAGAAGACTTGGGATGCCATTACGAACGAAGTGCTTAGCAAAAATCCGGCAATTCTGCTCTCGATAATGGAGGCTTTAGCTGGACAAATTAAAGAAACCCGCAATGCGGATGAAAAAGAGAATCTGTACGCTCTTTATGACTATCTTTGGCGGTATGGTGGAGTTGCCAGGGATACTGTACGAAATAGCAAAGATTTTAATGCGGTGGAGGAACTTGAAGTCCAGAAGACAAGAAGTTTTGTGAGGATCCTTAATTATGCGATTCTGGGTTTGTTAGGCATTTTAACGTTTATCATTGCATGGTTTAAACGAAAAAAGCCTAATCGCAAGAATCTTCCACTGATTTTGGGACCGCTGACGCTTGGGCTCGTTCTTGCCTCTGGTATTCAGGCGCAGAATCCCGGTATACCCGCCGTCATGTCATTGCTTCCTGTTGCTCAGCAGGAGGAAAAAGCTCCGGTCCCACCCCAGACTAAACCGCTGACCAAAGAGGAGGAAGAGGATTTAAATAATCTCGGCAAAATTCTTTTAAATCCGAAAACACATGATGCTGATGTGCTTAAAGTTTTCGAGCAAATGAAAAAGTACAAAAATCATGCGGTCCCTTTTGTTTTCAAAGCATTGGAGAGTAATCCGCCATGGGTACGAGGCCCCATGATTCGCTTTTTGGGGGGGAGTAAGGATTCCCGGGCTGTGCCCATTTTAATTCGGATGCTAGAGGATAACAATATGTGGGATATCGGCAAATTTAGCTATGTTACCATTCGCAGTACCGCCATTTATGCATTAGCTGAAATACGGGATCCGCGTATTGTCCCGGCTATAAGCCAGGTTCTGAAAGATAGTCTCACAGAACGAGACCGGCTTGAAAAATCCCGGGAACCAAACATTTCTCAACTTGCCTTTCAAACGCTGGATGGAGATATTCAAAGCGCAATCAGTGTCCTGACTAAAAAAACAGACCGCAGGGCCGTTCCCGCTCTGCTTGAAGCTTTGGATTATGGTTTCGTGAGTGCTGCGGATGGCCTCGGTGAAATCAAAGATCCTGACGTAATTCCCAAGCTTGTGAAGATGCTGAAAAGCCACAAGAAAAAGGAAAACTATGATTTTGCGTTTGCGGTGACGCGTGCCCTGGTAAAACTGGAAAAAAAGGGGTATGAAGAACCTCTGTCGATTTATGAAGCGATCGAAAAAAACGATTTGAATGTGCTTGCTCAAAAAGGGCGGGGGGCTGTTTCCGTTTTGATACAGGGACTGAAAAGCGGAAAAGTGCCTGCGGCTATTGCCCTCGGCCGGATGAAAAACCCTGACGATTTACCAGTCATCATAAAAACCTTGCAGGATCCATATCCTCCCGTGCGTCTTGCCGCGATTTATGCCCTGGAAGAGACAGAAAATGCCCAAGCCGTACCACCTTTGATCCCAATGTTGGAGGATCGTTTGGAAGAGGTCCGAAAGGCCGCAGTGGCTGCGCTTGGAAAAATGAAAGACAGCCGGGCGGTTGATTCTTTGCTAGCCCTTTGGGAAGCTGAGCGCACCTTCAGTAAGCTGGTTCCTTCTGTTGAAGAAGCGTTACGGCAAATTCTTGACGCGAACCGGAATCCGGATGTTGTTCCTGCCCTGAGACAGAGATTGAAATCTGAAAATGACTCTTTGCGTTTTTTTGTGGTCCATGCCCTTGGGAATATCCGTGACCCGCTTGCGGTTCAATCCTTGATCGAAGCGTTGCAGGATAAAGACGTTATGACAAGGTCGGAAGCAGTGAATGGACTAAGTAGAATCGGCGATGAAACAGTCGTGCCGGCGCTTATGGAGTATTATTCCCGTGAGTCTGCACTCAATAATCAGCGGTATCTTCTCACGGTTCTGGGTCATTTCAGAAGTCCTGAGGTGGTTCCTTTCTTCATGAAAATTTTAGGAGCAAGTGACAGAGAAAGCGCGGTCATCGCGGCGAAATCTCTCGGTAAAATAGGTGACCCTCGCGCAGTTGATGCTATCGTTTATCAGTTAAAAGAATGGACCCCAGATCTTCGTGGCGATGCAGATGGTTTTGTTATGGCGCTCATCGATGCTCTTGGGGATATTCGTGATCCCCGTGCGACAGATCTGCTAATCGAAGTCCATTCGAAGAACGGATTCGTTCTTTTCAACGTCATTCGGCAGAGAGTCGTACACGCACTTATAAAAATAGGCGATGTAAGAGCCGGCGACACCCTTTTAAAGTCGGTGAACCCTCTGGAAAATCTTGCGCTTATTGCCGCAGAAATGAAAGAGGCGGATCCCAAACGTAAGGAAAGGCTTTACGAGCTTTTTAACTACGTTTGGAAAAATGGCAACATTGACAGGGAGGAAGTTAGAAAAATAAAAAACTTTGATGCAGTTGAGCAGTTTGAGCTGGAGAAAACAAGGCGTTTTATCAAATGGACGATGGCCGGAATTTTGGGTCTCTTGTTTGCCGGTATCCTGGGCATTTTTGCCTGGAAAAATAAAAAGAAGACAAGCGGAATGGTGAAACGCCCGGCCCCAGGCGGTCCCGGAGCTCAGGTAACTATTGCAGAGTTTCTTGTCTGGGATCAGGCACGGAACCGCTTTTCATTCCAAAAAAATGCTCTTTCGCTCGCGGAACAAGCCAACCTAAACACGGCTCTTGGCCAGATGACTCTTGAGTACGGGGAGGCGCTTGTCCGCCGCTTGCAGAAAATTCAGATTGTCCAGGGCAATGACCGGCTTGCCCATATTGAAAGCGGTATTTTAACGCTGGATCAGGATGCTTTAAAAAGTCCGGACCTTGCCGCGATTGAGCTTTTCCATGAAATGGCGCACTGGTTTCTTGAGAATCAAAACGCCAAACGTCCGCCGCCCGCCCTTGAAGAACTCTTTGCGCTTTACCGTGAAGTCATCGCTTTTCTGAAACTTCCCGCCACTTCTCAAAAATCCCTCCTCGAAATCCTAAAGAAGGATCCGGATCTGGATGATCAGGCTTTTCATCAGGTCTTGGAATCCAGTGCGGATAAATCCCTTTCCGGCCTCCTACGAACGCTAATGAACTACATGAAAAAACCGGGTGTTTATTCCGTAAAATTCCTGGCCCAGATTGAAAAGTATTTCTCAGACAAAGAAATAGCTTATCTTGAAAATCAAATTAAAGATCTTGATTTAGCGCTTCTGCGGCATTCCGTGTTAACCGCGCCCATTAGCAATAACGTCTTGATGAATGCAATGGCAAACCTGCACAGTGAACTCTCGCAAAGTTTGGACTCGGGAGATATCCGTGAGGAACATGCGGGCCGGCTTACCTTCAGCCTGAGGGACTTGAAAAGTATGGGGAAGTTTGCGCAACGGTTAAGCCGTCGCTGGAATTCTTTGATTGGTTATCTCGAGGCAACGCGATTTCTTTACGGGCGCCGCTTTTCCGGTGAAGAAGCGGGAAAGAAGGTTCGGGATGCGGTTTACCGGAGCCTGGCGTCAGTTATTCCTGAAATTACGCCGGAACAAATCGATGCCCTCCTTGAAAGAGGAATCGCCAAGGCACTTCCGAAAATAGCTACGAATGCCTCGTCAATTTCGATTGGTTTTGCGGATCTCGAAATCAATCCGGATCCCACGCCGCGATTGTTCAGGCCGACAAAAGAGGCGGCGGACCTTGTTCCCGCTGAAACCACACTTTTCAACATCTCTCAGCTTGCTTATGCCGTAGAAATGAACCGGCCGATTTTCCTGGTTGGCGAAACAGGAGTGGGAAAGACTTCGCTCGTTAGATATCTGGCCTACCTGAGTCATAACAATCTTCGCCGGTTTAATCTGAACGACCAGACGGATAAAACCGATCTGCTGGGAGCTCCTCAGCCGGTGTTTAGCGGTGGGAAACTGGGTTATGAATGGAAGGACGGGGCGTTAATCGAAGCAATGAAAAATGGCTACTGGTTTATTCTTGATGAAATGAATCTTGCGCCGCCTGAAGTGCTGGAAAGGCTCAATTCGCTTCTTGATGATGACGGTAATCTAACGCTGCGGGAAAACCGGGGGGAAGTCATCCAGAAGACCAGTGTTTTCGACAAAGAACTTATCCGGCGCCTCAAAGCCCGTGGAATCCAGGCGAACCTTACGGAAGAAAACCTGTATCGCTATTTTGATCATTTGCCGGTGCCGCCGGACTTGAAAATAAATATTGAAGCCGTCGTAATTGAAATGAATCACGAGGGGATTTCCCGGATTCATCACAGGTTCCGGCTCTTTGCAACGGGGAACCCCGTTTCTTACGAGGGCAGGAAGCGACTGTCGCCTGCCTACCTCAACCGGTTCCTTGTCCAATGGGTGGAGTCGATGACTCCGGCTGAACAAGTCAAGGTGCTGAGCGCTAAATACAAAATCCCTGAGAAAGCCGTTGAAAAAATCGTCGCCTTATCCGAGGCCCTGAATCTCTCACTGAAAGATTATAAACTCGGGAAAAATGTTGCTGAGCAACCGCCTTATGTTTTTACTTTCCGGCATATGGAAAGGATTTTTGAGCGCCTGGCTGCAAAAAGCAAGTGGAGCCTGGGTGATCTTGCCCGGATTGCTTATCGCATGTACGGTCTTGAAATGCGAACCCCTGAAGACAGGGAAATTTTACACGAGTTACTCAAAAAAATATTCGGAAAGGTTTCTTACCGTGAAAATATCGAATTTGACGAAACGGGGGATCGTGTCACCTTTGGCCAGGGTGAATTCTCCTTAGACAAACGGAGAAGTCATTCCAGCTTTGTCCCTTCGGATAGTCACCGCTTGATTCCCGTGGATACCACCCGACGCCATCTCAAGCACCTAGCCGAAGCTGGTTATCACAAGGAGAAACTTTTGCTTGCCGGACCCACGGCGGCTGCCAAAACATCCTTAATCCGTTACCTCGCTCTTTTGACCCACAACAGCTTTTCACGAATCGGTCTTGATGCCCAGACAGACACTTCCGAGCTCCTGGGTTCGTATCTTTTAGCCGGAACTCAGGCAGATGGCTCACCGGTGATTCAATGGAGGGATGGGGTCTTAATTAATGCTCTCCGGTACGGGCATTGGCTCTTGCTGGATGAAATCAACCTTGCGGCCCCTGAAATTCTGGAAAGGATTAATTCGCTGCTGGATGACGACGCTTCAATGGAACTGACGGAACATGAGGGAGAGGTTTTTCTTTCCTTACGTGATTACTGGCAGCGCTTGTATGAATTTGGCCCTGAATTATTGCCGCAGGAGCTGAAAGGAACCGCGTTGAGTCAATTGACGGAAGCGCAAAAGTCAACGCTTCAGGACGAATTGACTCACCGCTTGGAATCGGCCGATTTTTCGGATGATCGGGGGAAAAAACTCATCTTTGCGATGGAACGTCTTGAGAAGGAGAAAAAGATTATTCCGATCCACCCTTCTTTCAAACTGTTTGCGGCCTTAAATCCGTCCCGCTATGCCGGGCGGAAGAAGCTTTCCCCGGCTTTCAGGAATAAGTTTACAGGATTCTGGATTGACGGCGAATTCCCGGATCAGGATATAGCGACGATTCTTCAACAGACTCTGAAAAGTGAACACAGCGCCTGGGCACCGAAGATGGTTCAGGTTTACCGGGAGGTCGAAAAAGCCATTCAGGCGCGCCGGATCGGGCGTGAGAATATTTTAAGCAGTGAAGACGCGCCTTACCACTTTACGCTCCGCGGCCTCAAGCATTGGGCGCAGTTTATCAATGAAAAAACAGCGGATCCTTTAAAACCATTAACCCGTGAGGAAGCGTTTATCGCCGGAGCCAGTTCCGTCTTTTATGACCGTATGGAAACGGTGAGGGACAAGGAAGCTTTTGAAAAAATTCTTCGGCAAGTGTTCGCAGATACTCCGGAGGCCCAATCGCAGTTCCAGGATATCTGGTACGGGTTTACTCATGTCTCGGAGGACCGCTATGCCAAGCGTCTTGAAAGTATCCAGCAGGGGGTCAAAGATAAGAGCGTCGGCATTGCCAATTATTTTGATACATTAACGGCAGGCCTTTTTGAGGGCAAACTGGAAGAGCTCCGAAAGAGAATTTCCGAAAACCTTACTTCGAAGGACAAAAAAAATAGCCGTCATGCCATTCTTGCCCTCATCCTGATGCCGAGGCGCATCACCCAGAATATGATTTTAAAGTTGCTGAATGACGGCAATGAAGGACAAAAACTGGCGGCGCTTGAGCTTCTTGACCGGCTGGGTTCGTTCTACCATCCCTACCGGGATGATAAGAAACAGGACATCCCCATATCGACGGTAGATTTTTTAAGGAATCTTGAGGGCTTTAAGAGCAAAGCTGATCCGAGTATGAAGTACCTGGCCGGCAAAGTGTTGAAACGGATGAGAAATACACCGGATCCAAAAAGGGATTTATCCGTTCTTGAAATTCAGCAATTTTTAAACAGTCAAAAAATATTTGAGGCCGTCCATTTTTTTAGACTTCTGATTCTGTCCGAGTTTTCCCTGTTGATGCTCATGACGGGTCTTCTTTGGGTGGGACTTCCCTTTGCGTCCTTCGCCTGGATACCGATTGTGCCGATGGCCGGAATCCCTGTTTACTGGCGTTTTAGATCGCCGCTGTCGATGTGGACAAATGAGATTCTCCGGGATTACCAGTCTGTAAGCGGAGAGCTTTCCAAAGATGAATTTTTTAAGGTATTGGAAGGGATGCGCAAGGGTTCGGAGAATCTGCCAGCGAGTGAAGTGTTCCAGAGTTCTTTTGTGGATCTGGCGAATGAGAAATCACGAATCGAGGAAATGACTTTATTTGGCCGCTGGTTTTTAGCTCCGGTAATCGGAGGGGGCGCAGGAGTCATGATTTATATCTGGGGTAAGTATGTGGCCCGATTAGCCAGCTATGACGCCATCATTGCCGAATTTATACCTCCGGCGTTTCTTTTCGGCGGAGCCGTGATGTTGCTCGCTTCATTCTGGGATTTTCTTACGCTGCACATTGCATTTAAAGATCGGAAGATGGCCGCGGAGAGTGATACGGGCGAGATCGAAGCGCGCTACCATATTTTGCCGGAAACCGTGGCTCATTTTGGGTTGCAAGGCTACCTTGAGGAATTCATAAAAGTTAAAACAAGCCAGGATGAGCAGAATGAAGAAGGCTCGGAGTTGTCTGGTCCGCTTAAGACAAGACGCCGCTTTGAATTTCCCGATCTGGTCCCGGAACAAGTTGAATGGATCAAGGATAAAAATGCGTGGCGTTTTTATAATGCGTTCCTTCCTGTAAATCCGAGTCTTGGTGAAAGAATTTATGTCCCCACGAATGAAATCTCTTATTTGACGCCGATCAGCTCCACGATACGGAGCGTGGAAAAAATGGCTCACGCTGTTTCCTTGCGGCAGTCTGTTTTCCTGGTAGGCAATACGGGTGTGGGTAAAACCTCCCTGATCCGCTATATGGCAAATAAATCCGGAAATAATCTCAGGCGATTTAACCTTAACGGGCAAACGGATAAGTCAGAGCTCATCGGCAGTTTCCGCCCGGTCCCGAACGGAAAAAATGGCCATCTCGGTTACGCGTGGAGGGACGGTATTTTGGTCGAAGCCCTGAAAAAGGGGTATTGGCTTGTGCTGGACGAGATGAACCTGGCCGAATCCGAAATCCTGGAGCGTCTTAATTCTCTCCTGGATGATGATATAAGCCTCACGCTTCGGGAGCATCTGGGAGAGAAACTGATTTCTTTTGAAGAATTTGACAAGAAAACGCTGGAGGTGATGCCAAACAAAAACGTCACGGGTCATGATTTGATTGAATATCATGAAGATCGGTTGAACGATCAAGGAAAGGCAGCGCTTATCCAAAACGCGGTGAGCCAATTGAATTCTGGAAATATTTACCGCATTCACCATCTTTTCCGGCTGTTTGCGACGGGCAATCCCCTTGACTATGCGGGCCGGAATGTCCTCTCGCCGGCCTACCTTGATCGCTGGCAAACAAAGATCATTGATGAGCCGACGAGCGGGGAGCTGGTGCAAATTCTTCTGGACCGTTATGGTCAAAGCGACGGATGGTTAAAAATTCAAATCCTTTCGCTCGAACGGTTTCACCATCGTTTGGTCCACTCCGCCAGGACCGGGAAGATAGCCACAGACGAACGGGGCTCTCTGGAGTTTACCATTCGTCACCTGGGACGTGTTCTGGACAGGTACCGGCATGCCGTTGCGGTATACGGAACAATGGACCGCAAGCAGAATGAAAAGGTTTTTGCACGTGCGATTTACGAAGTTTATTTGGCGGATTTGCCCTCCAATCCGCAACTGGAGGAATTCATAAATCAGCAATTAAGGACTTTCTTTACTTGGGACGTCAGCGCATTACTTCCCCGGCAAGATTCGGGCGCTTCCGTGGACGTGAAGGGTGATTCAGTTGAAATCGGTTCCGCCAAATTACGCAGAAAGAAGCAGCGATGGGATCCAAGGATTCCAAAAGACGGTGCAAAACTTCCTTTAACCTCTTCTTTTACCACTAACCTTGAAACGGTTGCGAAATCTGTTGAGTTGGGAGAGCATGTGCTTTTAACAGGCCCTACGGCAGCGGGGAAGACCTCCCTGGTCCGTTACCTGGCGTATTTGACCCGCAATGTTTTTAACCGGATCGGATTAGACGGGCAGACCGATACTTCCGAATTAATGGGGCAATATTTACCCAGCGACCTTCCGGGAAGTCAGGCAAAGACGCGCTGGCAAAATGGAATTCTGATTGAGGCGCTTGAGGAGGGACACTGGGTTTTACTGGATGAAGTGAACCTTGCACGCCCTGAAATTCTGGAACGGATCAATTCACTGCTGGATGACGACGCTTCCCTTGAACTTACCGAGCACGAAGGCGAAGTCTACCGGCCGGTCGGGTCTTATGTGAAGGCGGTGAATGACATCCTCAAAAGTCATGGGATCGATGTCACGAGCGACGAGCTTTCATCCCGGATCATTAAGGAAGAATGGCAGGATGACAGAGGAAAAATCATTCACTCCATCGTGCAGCTTTTGGCACAGCAAAAGAAACTGAAAGTGATTCATCCCAATTTCCGGCTTTTTGCGGCACAAAATCCAAAATCCTATGCCGGTCGCAACCGCTTGTCCAAGGCATTCCGCAATAAATTTAATGAAGTCTGGATGAGCGGAAGATACTCTGAAGAAGAATACGAGGCGATTGTCAACTTTTTCTCGCAGGGGCAGACCCGGGCTCTGACCGCGAAGGATACAGAGATTCTCGGCCGGTTATTTTTTGCACTTCAGGAGGCGGTTCTAGCTTATCAGTTCGGAAATTTTAAAGTTATTTTTACTCTTCGCGATCTCCGTTCGATTATCCATTATCTGGCCGTCATCCCAAATGCTAATCTTTCGGAGGCGGTGAATGATGTTTTAGGCGGGCGGTTTGATCTGGAAAAAGACAAAGAAATATTCAGCCAGATTCTGCACAAGGTGGGCATCAAAGCGGCCTCGGAATCATTTCCGGACGGATTAAGCCCCATTCCTGTAACCATCGGACCCCTGTCGGTCACTTTTGGGGGGATCACTCTTCTGAAGCGGAAAAAACTTTCAAGTGATTCAGGCATTCCATTAATTGAAATTGCGAAATTGGAACATACGGGAAGAACGGTTCATTATCTGCAGAAGTTGGCTAAAGCGGCTTTACTCGGGGAACAAACTTATTTGATTGGATCCACAGGGATCGGAAAAACCTCGTTTATCCGTTATCTCGCGTCACTCACGAATAACAATTACAGCCGTTTTAATCTGAATATCCAGACTGATAAAATGGAGATGCTGGGAGGTTTTGTTCCCAAGGAGGACGGGAGCCTTGGGTACCGCTGGGTGGACGGCATCCTGGTGCGGGCTCTAAGACGCGGAGACTGGCTTGTACTGGATGAAATGAATCTTGCGCCGCCGGAAGTGCTGGAGCGGTTAAATTCGCTGTTTGATGATGACCAGAGTTTGGCCTTGCGGGAACATCGGGGGGAACACTTTATCAGCGCGACTAAATTTGACGGGCTGATTTTTTTAGCCACGCGTGCGAAAGGGGTTGGCTTAGGAGACATCCGTCTTTATTTTGACGGGGCTTTGGCTGACGAAGTAAAGAAGAAGGAAATTGAGAAGGCCAAGGCCGCCCTTGAGAGCCGGAACACGTTCAGGATTCACCACGACTTTAAGCTTTTTGCCACGGGAAACCCGGAAAGCTACGCGGGCCGACAAGCCCAGTCTCCGGCCTTTCTCAACCGCTTCCGCTTGTGGCAAATGCAGGATCCCACCCCCGCTGAAATTAAATTTATCATGCGCCAAAAATACCCTCAAATCCCTCGGTTGAAAAAGTTCGTCGATTTCCATTTTGATCTGGCCGGCTGGATCGATAAAGAAGCCGCCACGTTAGGGCTTTATTTTACAATTCGGAATCTGGATAGGGCCTTGTCACGGGTGAATTCCGGCGCCGGTGTCGAAGAAAGTTTTGGTGATATTTATGGCATGGCTTCCGGCGCAGACCCAAAAGTAAGCCAGAAATATTCTGAGAGTTTCAATAAATATATCGGGCATCCGCAGGACGTTATTCCTCCTTCCCCCCAAACCGTGAACGGAAAACTCGAGTTTGCCGGCCTTCAATTTGCAATTAACGGGAACAACAAGGACGCTGCCATTCCCGCTGAAGAAGTCAGCCGGCTCGAGCCTGTGCCGACGACCTTGAAACAACTTAAGAAGGTTGCCAATGCGGTTTATTTTAAAGAGCCTTTATTGCTCACAGGAGAGACTGCTGTTGCCAAAACCTCACTGGTGCGTTTTCTGGCCCATCATTGGAAGGTTGGCTTTGAGCGCGTGGTTTTGGATGGCCAGACCGATACAGGTGAACTTGTCGGCAATTATTCAGTGGATACGAAGAAAGCAGGTGTGGGGTTGGCATGGGGCGACGGTCCTTTGATTCAGGCGATGCGCCACGGCCGGCTTCTTCTGCTGGATGAACTGAATCTGGCTTCGCCTGAAATCCTGGAAAGAATCAATCCTTTATTGGATGACGACGCCTCTCTGGTTGTGACCGAACACAAAGGGGAAACCTGGAAGTCTTCAAAAATTTACGATGTGGAACTTTTGAAATTGCTGCAAGAGCAATTTCCCCAAATGATTTTCTCGAAAGACGAGGTTAAACGGTATTTTGAGGGAGGCTTGCAGGATCCGGCCAAGATGGTATTGATTCAGAAAATGGTTACAAAACTTGAAAATGCCGGTGCCGGAATATTCAGAACCCATGATAAGTTTCGCATTGTCGGAGCCCAGAATCCAGCAACAGATGAAGGGCGAAAGCATTTATCCATTGCCTTCCGGAACAAATTTACCGAGATTCCGGTTCAGAAGATCAGGGACGTCGGTGAACTAGAGACCATTGTCAAAGCGGCCAGCGCCCGCTCAGAAGTTCGAAGCGGCGAGAAGCCTGAAAAATTAACCCCGGAAGAACGCGATTTACTTGCATCACTGCGCACCTCTTTTGAAGCGGTTTACCGGCTGGATGCTGAAAAGCTTTTTGACATCGAGCCCGGTCCCGGTTGGGCTATGCGCTATCACGGGACCAAAACGACGGAGGCCCAGTCCCTTGTATTTCCAGTCGATGATCTTCGGGAAGCGGCAAATATCGAAAAAAGAATTGATGAACTGGATGCCGAAGTTCAAAGCAAGCCTGCGGTTCATGATAAGCCCTCTGCTTTCGGGTCTTTTATGGACGATATCATCCGAGAAACGATTTGGGAAAAGAAGAAGGCCTATGCGAAGACGACGTGGTTCGGCCGTCCTAAGGAAAACACGGCCCTAGGCCGCCGTGACCGCCGCGCTTTGGTCGAAGTCTTGAAGAAGATTAAGAGGGATGGCTTGCTGGCCAGCATTTATCATGAGGGCAGTCATTACGATGTTACGCGTCCTTCAAAATATATCTTCGAAAAAGAGACCCGGCGGGCTCTTTTTAATGCCATAGAAGATCCCCGGGTAAATACCTGGATTGAAAGAAGCTATAACGGAGGCGAACACCTTATCAAAACGATTTATGACCAGATTTTCCCCGAACGGACTCAAATCAGTTTTGACAAGCACGGAGTACTCCCGCATCTTCAGTTCACGTACGGGATTATATACCGGTGGCGATACGGAAAAAATCATCCCGGCATAAAAAATAAAACCGTTCTTAAAGCCCTGAATGACCTGTGGCCTTCGATTGAAAAGGCCTACAATACATTACCGTCCGAACAGTTAAGGGTTACGCGATTAAGTGAAAATGAGATGGCGGTCACTTACAGCGACGGTCGGCGGGAGAAATTTACCTTGCCGAGCCCGTATCAGGAAACCACCCTGAAAGCCCCTCCCGTCAAACTTGATAATGACAACCTGGTCATTGAACGGGAAAAGGATGGAGCTCATCTATCCGTGACACGCCGAATATTAAAGCAAACCGGAAGTCTTGAAACCGACCTTGAAGTGCAAAAAAGTTATTCGCAAACCCTGGAAATACCGAAGATCAATGAATCACTGAATGTTGTGTTTGAAAAAAATCCGTCTGAGAACGATAAATTTAATGCGGCCGAGAAATTCGAACGGATTTTAAGAGAAGAGATAGAACCGAGGTATGAGGAACTGGTCGAAGCTTCAAAGAAGCAACTTAAAGAACAGGGGCCGGGGCAAAAAAGCAAAGGCGCCCAGGGCCCTGGCCAGCAAGGGGAGGGGCAATCGCAGGGGAAAGAGGGTAACCCGCAGCAGGGGGATAAAGATAAGGGGCAAGCTCAAAAGGGTGGGCAAGGCCAAGCTTCATCGCAACAAAGCGAAGAAGGTGAAGGCCAGAAACAACCGCAGGGACAATCAGGCAAGCCGGGGAACGCTCAAGGGCAAGAAAAAGGAAAACAGAGAACAGGGGAAAAATTATCCGATAAAGAAATCATGGACTGGATCGAGAAACACTCGAAGGAATTTGCCGACAAAGTTGGCGCCAAGGTCGAAAATCAGAAAACGAAGAATGCAAGACAGGAAGCTGAAGATACTTCTGATGATCCAGGAAAGGAAGAAACAGGCGAAGGCGGGAAAGAAAAGCCTTCGAAAGCGACGGAAGAAAGCAAGACTGAAGGAGATAAAACGGGTATTGATGGAGAAAAAGAGAAGACCGGGAAGGATAAGGATGGTGAAATAAAACCCGAATCCGGTTCGCGGGATAAAAACACGGAGGATGAGGTGAAGAAAACCTCTGACGGTCAAAAGAAAGCCCGGGGCCAGTCGAAGGATCAAACGGGAGAGGAAGAGTCCGAAGGAGAGCCGGCTGAAATGGACGGACCGCAAAAAGTCGGGCCCGATGAAAGGGTTTCCCCTGCGGCGCTAGAGTCTCGTGGTGAAAAACTGCCTGATTTTCAAGGGCCGGATATGACGGATTGGGATTATGAGGAATTTATACGTCATCTGGAAGAGCATCAGGCCAAGCCGGATACCAAAAAAGAGACAAAGACGCGTGGCAGGTCAGGAGATTACTCACAGGCCAAGCAAAATGTTAACTATTTGATCGAACGATTTGTCAGCTTTTTAGAAAATATCCTTTACAAAGACATGAGGCCTCGCTTTAAAGGTTGGTACCGGATGGGCAAAAAACTTGACCGCCGAAAAGCAGTTCAAAGTCTTGCCGAGTATGCGGCTAAAGGGGTTTTTAACGATAAGATCTGGATGAAGAAGGTTCTGCCGGAAAAAAGAAGTTACAAATTTTCCTATATTGTGGATATGAGCGGAAGTATGGCAAGCGACAGGGCGGAAATCATTAAAAGCGTGATCCTCTTTATGAATACCCTGGAGGCGCTGGATATTGATTTTAACCTTTACTGGTACAGTTCTCGCTTTGAACAAATGAAGCCGTTTGGTAAAAAACTTTCCGAGTCTGAAAAGGAACAGATTATTGACCGCCTCAGGAATTTAAGTATGGAGGGTAATAATGAAAATCCTGTTATTGCTGATGCGATTGAAGAATTAAAAAAACAGGATGGGGATTTCAAGCAGATTGTCATTTTTACGGATGGCGGAACGAATGAGAAGATGGTTGCGCCGGTACTAAAAGAGGCGCGGCGTTCGGGGATTTTTGTAACGGCTATTGGCTACAAAAGTTCAAGATGGTGGGGCGGAGGAGGGATCGATCGTGTTTATAAAGATGAAGCCACGGGGCTTGTGGTGCAAGATATGGAAGATCTGATTTACCGCCTGGCCGAGGTGCTCAAAAAGTCACTTTTGGATGGCAGGCCCGGGCGTTCTGAAGTTCGTTCGACGACTGTCCGGATGAAAGAAATGAGAAAAGATATATTAAAAAAAAATGTCCCGGCTTATGCCGCTGTTTCAATTGCGGCACAAAGAATTTTACGTGATTCCGTGAAATATGACGAACGATTGGGGAAACGAGTTGAAGAAAAAATGGCAACGAGCGCAAAGACGGGATCTCATTCTCAGGCTGGAATGAAAATCTGGATAAAACGCGTTGCCAGGGAGGCTCACCGGCGTGAAAAGGCGCTGGTGCTTCGGCCGGAAATCTCCGCACCTGCCGAAAGCGATGAGATGACACCTGTGGATTCATTGAGAAATAATCTTGGAATTTTACGAAAAAGTCTTCTTGCCGCAGAATCAGCGGAAACGGATGTTTCTCCTGTGCCCGTAATTCTTTCCACCGATGATTTATCTCCGGCTCTGGCCGATAATTTTTTCCGGTTTGTGCTTCCTGCATTTTCAGGTTCGGGCGGTAAGCCGTTAATCAAACTCCGGTTAGTGGCCGGCAGAAATCCCAAGCAAGCTTCTGCCATCCGGAATTTGTTTGAAAACCGTGTGAAGGAATTTCCGCTTCTTTCCTCTGTGGTGGTCTGGGAGCGAAATTCACTTGCGATCACCGCTGAAAGATATGGCAAGAAGAGCGGGTTTGTCCTGGCGGGAGACGCTATCCTGAAAAATATTCCCGCATCGGTTCTTTCGCTTGGATTTGACTCCGGAAAATTCAGACGCTTATCGTACGCGGATCAATCCCGTTTGCTGGGGATACTGCTTATGCTGGGTTACCAGATCCGCCGTAACGAGGGCGAGGGGCTTAAATCTTCCGGTGATTTCAGCCGCAGTCTGCTGCGGTATGCTTTTGCGAGCGGGTTTCAACCCAATCAGTTCCAGGTTGAAAATGCCCGGTTTCTACTTTCCGAAATATCGGCCAGCCTTATGCGTGATTTTCTCCGCAATCAATTTATCCAGCAAATGGCCTGATCCAGCCTTTCCCCTTTATTTGGAGATGAGCCGAGATGAGCCGCTGATAGCCCAAAAAGGCATTTGGGGTGGGCGACGGGGATCGAACCCGCGACCTCGAGGTCCACAACCTCGCGTTCTAACCAGCTGAACTACGCCCACCATGAGGAGATGCGAAAGAGGGCGCATTATACTGAAAAATTTGTTGTAAGGAAAGGACAGGTTGATTAGAATATCCGCCTCTTTCAAGAGTGTGATTTACATGTTAAGATTTTCGTGGTGTATCCGATACTTACTACCACAAACAGGTTATGAAAAAAAACCTTAAGCTTTTAGCCGCCAGTTTAGTTCTTCCAATACTTGTCCTTTTTCTTTGCCCAAGTCCTGCTGTTTTTGCAGCAGCGCCTGTCTGGATTTCAGCCCCGTCCGCAGTTTTAATTGATTTGAATAGCCAGCAGTTTATTTATTCCAAGACTCCCCACTTGCGCCGCGCGCCGGCAAGTACGACTAAAATTTTGACTTCCATTGTGGCCCTGGATCTTGTCGCTCTTGACCGCGTAGTGACCGTGCCGGGTTATGTGCGCGGCATCCCGCCTTCAAAAATCAATCTTCGAGGCGGGGAGAAGTATCGAGTGGCTGACTTAGTGCGTGCCATTTTGATTAATTCCGCCAATGATGCAGCGGAGGCCTTGGCTGTTGCTGTTGCGGGTTCGCGTGCACGATTTGCAACCCAGATGAATAGGAAAGCGCGGGCGATTGGATGCAAAGGCTCAAATTTTGTGAATCCTCACGGACTCCCGAACCCGCGTCAGTACTCGACGGCTTTCGATATGTCGCTTATTATGGCCGAGGCAGAAAAATACCCCTTTATTGTTGAAACTATGAAAGTGCGGACAACGGCCATTTATAGCCGGTCGGGCCGCAAGGTTTTTTTAAAGAATCATAATAAAATGCTGTGGCAGAACGGGCATGTGCTCGGCAAGACAGGGTGGACACGGGCCGCGCGGCATTGTTTTGTGGGAGTGATTGATACTTCTAACCGCCGGGTGATTGTGGCGATGCTTGGCAGTCATCGTTTGTGGAAGGATCTTAAGACGCTTGTAGATTATCAATTTGGAATGAATATCTCACCCATTCAGCGCAATCGTAAGCTTTGGTCGCGTGAGGCAACCCAAAAAATGCAAATTGCACTCGCCCGGGCAGGGTTTAATCCCGGTCCGGCGGACGGCCGGTTTGGTCCCGCTACGCTGCGGGCCGTGCAGCAATTTCAAACGGCGAATGGCTTGCCGCCCAATGGTGTTGTAGGGCCTACGACATGGGATAAACTCCAGCCATTTGCGTATTAACCTGGATTTCTCATCTATCTAAACACCGAATCTGAATAAGCCCTTCTAAGAGGACGTCTCATCCTGCGGTACAATCTCCTATGAAAAAAAAGATATGGATCTCATTAACGCTGAGTTTTGTTTTAATTTTCTCAAGTAGTTGCACCGCCGAAGTGCCTACAGTAACCCCTGCGGTAAAGCCGGAACCCGTCGCTGCGTCTAAAGATCAGCCCGTTGATCTTCTTGTTGCCGATTTTGAGGGAGAAGATCTTAAGAATAGCCTGGGAGGCGAGAGCGGGGCATGGAATATGAATCCGGATGACGAAGACCGTGCGTACACCCAGCCTGAAATTATCGAAGTGACAAGCGCAAGTGGTGAAAAAAACCACGCGTTGAAATTGGTTTACAGTGTGGATTCGCCTTTAAAGGCGGAAAATGGTTTTTGGACCAAGCTTCGTAATCTGGACGCCAGCTCCTACGACCACCTTCAGTTTGACGTCAAGGGGGACAGCGCAGAGGGATTTACGGACCGCTTTAAAATTGAAATAAAAAAATTTAAGGATGAAACACGGGTGGAAAGGATTAAGGGATCGTACGAAGTTCCGGTGACGCCGGAATGGCAAACGTTCACCGTTCCTTTAAATAAGATGACAGGCATTCTTGATTTTGCCGATCCCGCGGTCTGGAAAGATCCGTCTGTGGGGCGCAAGGAACTGGATGAATTTGTGATTGTGTTCAAAGACCGGCACGTTTCGGCCAAAAAAGGGGTTATTTATCTCGATAATATCAAGTTTGTGCGGACCGGCAATCCCGGCCCAACGGCCGTTGATTTCCCGCCCCGGAAAAAGGAAAAAACGGCGACCCGGATTGAAGGCCTTGAATTTACGAAATTTTTAATCGGACGGCTGGGTGGATTTCCAAAGGAAATCGTGGTCAAGAAAACTTTTCCCGCTGATGACAAGCAATTCCTGCTTGAGATTGCCAAAGACACCTGGCGGTTTTTTGATGAAATCACGGACAAAGAGCACGGTCTCCCGCTGGACACCATCCAATTGGGAAAAGAACAAGCCTTGGACGACAGCACCTGGGTTGGAGATTACACCAATGTCACCAATATCGGAGTTTATTTCATGTGCCTGGTTTCGGCTTTTGACCTTGGATTTATTACAAAGGAAGAAGCGATTAAACGCATTCAACTCACGATGAATACCGTTGAAAATCTTGAGCATCACTCAAGCGGGTTTCCTTATAACTATTACGATACGACGACGCTTGAACGGACAAGTTTTTTTGTCTCGCTTGTGGATAGCGGATGGCTTGTAGCCGGGCTTTATGTGGTCAAAAACGCATTCCCGGAAGAACTGGGGGCGCAGGCCCAGCGAATGATTGACCGCGGCAATTTCAAATTTTTCTATAATCCCGTCGAGCGGCAGATGTTTCACGGCTACTACGACCATCTTCAAGTTTATTCGGATTATCATTACGGAGCGTTTTATACAGAGCCAAGAGCGATCAGTTACGTCGCCATTGCCCGCGGTGAGGTTTCCGACGAGCACTGGTTTGAAGGACTCACACGGACTTTCCCCGAGGATTACTATTGGCAGCAGCAGGAACCGATCAACCGGGTGGAAAAGACAACATTGGGTCATAAATATTACGGGGGCTATTACGAATGGAAAGAGATTCAATATGTTCCAAGCTGGGGCGGGTCGGCTTTTGAAGCCCTGATGCCGACTTTAATTTTGAAAGAAAAAGAATTGGCGCCCGAGGGCCTGGGGCTTAACGACAAGAATCATGTTCAGGGGCAAATCCGGTATGCGCTTGAAGAAATGAAGCAGCCTGTCTGGGGCATGAGCCCTTCGTCAACGCCTGAAGGCGGGTATTCTGAATACGGAGCTTCGCCGTTTGGATCAAAAGGTTATAAGCCGGGGGTGGTGACGCCGCACGCGAGTTTCCTGGCGCTCGAATTCGCTCCCGAAGAAGTTATTAAGAATCTGCGGAAACTGATTGAGCTTTATGATATCTACGGCGAATACGGTTTTTATGACGCGGTTCGCGTGGCGCCGGACCCCACGAAACAAGAGATCCAGGCCGGGTTGGTGGCCCGTAAATACCTGGCACTCGACCAGGCCATGATTTTCGTGGCCATCAATAATTATCTGAATAATGGCGCCATCCGCAACCGGTTTCACGCGGATCCCGTGATGCAAAAAGGCGAGAGTCTGCTGTCGAGTGAAAAGATGTTTGAGGTTTCCGGCGCTCCGGCGGAACGCAAAGTGACTATGACCCCGGCCGAAAAGCCTGCTTGATCTTTTGCAATGCCCGCCATAGAGCCCGTTACCGAAGTCTCACCCGGTGTTTTTCGGATCCATTTTTTTGGCAAAAATTATTTAGCCGCTTTTTCCGGCAGGCAATTCCCGAATGATAAGCACACGGAATTGCTCAATGCCCTTGGCATTAAAGAAGAGCATTTATGCCGCGTCAAGCAAGTTCATGGTAACCGGGTGATTGCGGCTTCTGAAGCCGGACTTTTGCCGGCACGCGTGGAGGCCGACGGTTTGTTTACAAACCAAGCGGCGATCGCCTTAGGGATTATGACTGCGGATTGTGTCCCTGTTTTTTTTGTCGATCCCGTTTGCCGTGTCATTGGGCTTGCGCACGCGGGCTGGCGCGGGATTTATGCCGGTATCGTCCAGGAAATGATCAAAGCGCTAGAGAAGCGATTTTCTACGCGGCCCGAAAATCTCCAAGTTATCTTTGGCCCGTCAATCCGCAAGTGCTGTTATGAAGTGGGGCCTGAATTCCGGGATTATTTCCCGGGGTATTATTATGAGGGATCTGTTCCGAGCGGCCGGCGTCGTTGTGTGGATTTGACAGGGGCGATTTCTGCGCTCTTGTTTACCCAGGGTATTCTTCCCGAACATTTATGTGATACTCAAATCTGTACGTCCTGCCAGAATAACCGCTTTTTCTCTGTGCGTAAAGATCGCGGTTCTCCCGAGAGAATCCTTTCCATCCTTCAAATTTCAAGCTTTTAAGCTTTATTGCTTATCTGCTATACTGTCGCTTCATTTTTGAAGGAGGACAACCCAAAAATGCAGGCAAATGATATACGTAAAGGGAGCACCCTCATCTTCCGGGGGGACCTGTGTGTGGTTACCGACTTCAGGCATTATACGCCCGGTAATAAGCGAGGTTTTGTGCAGGCAACCATGAAAAGTGTTAAAACGGGGAAAGTCATTCAAAACAAGTTCTCGTCTGACGAAACAGTCGAACGCGCGATTCTTGAACCCAAGGGATGCCAGTACCTTTACCACGATGACCAGGGCTATCATTTTATGGATATGGAAAGCTTTCAAAATTTTCCGCTCAGTGAAGATGTGGTGGGGGATGGGAAGTATTATCTGAAAGAAAATATGGAAGTGACGATCGATTTTCTGGAAGGCAATCCTATGTATCCTGAACTCCCGAAAGTGGTTACCCTTAAAGTGACGGAATCACCTCCTTGGGTGAAGGGGGATTCGGTCTCCAATAATATGAAGCCTGCGGTGTGCGAAACCGGTCTGAAAATTCAAGTCCCCATTTTTATCCAGGAAGGGACCGAAATCAAGGTGAACACCGAGTCCGGGGAGTATATCGGAAGGGCATAAGGATTTGTCACTTGGCCCTTTGGCCAAGTGACGCAGCGCGGCGAGTAAGGAAGTCGCGCCGCGCAAGGGGGCAATTAGCTCAGCTGGTTAGAGCACACGCTTCACATGCGTGGGGTCAGAGGTTCAAGTCCTCTATTGCCCACCATTTTCATTCTCATAAGAAAGGAGTCCTGGCGGGGTCAAAAGGGCACCCGCTAGCGCTAATTCGTATATGAAAAAAACAATCATTGGATTACTGATATTTCTTTTGTTCCTGGCCGTAGGTGCCGGAGGGGCCGTTTTTTATCTTTTTAAATATAAAACGGTTCATCTGTCGCCGTTCCAGATTGCGAATTTTTTTGGGCAGGCAGAGCTGTATAGCGCAAGTCAGATGAAGTGGCGAAGCGCAAACCGAGGTGATTTGCTTGGGGAAAAAGATCAATTGCGCACGCCGGCTCAGAGCGAAGTGGATTTCAATATGGCCAAAAGTATTTTTCTGCGCCTCAAGGAAAATTCACAGGTGGAAGGACGCACGCAATGGCCCTTGGTTAAAGAAAACCCCTATCGCCTGTATGTGAAGCAGGGCGTATTGCTGATCTCCATCGACAAAGCGTTTGATGAACGTGCGGTGGAAGTGATTACGCCTACGCTTGTAGCGGTAGCCTCGAAAGGGGCGGTTTTACGGGTGACCGTGGATGCCCGGGCGGGCCTTAAGAAAACATGGGTTGGCGTGCTGCGTGGCCAGGTGAAGGTGCGCAAGCGTTCGTTACGCGCCTGGCTCAAACGCCAATATGTGATCCTTCACGGACATGAGCGGAGCGATGCCTCTCAGGGGATTGCGCCTTCAGCCGCGGCGGAAATTTCCCGTGAGGAATGGAATCAAATCAAAGAAGCCTATGAATTGGTGGAAAAGGGATCAAGTTCGGACGCTATTCAGATGGATTTGTCCAAAAGAGCGGGCAATATGTTCGAATTTGTTTTTGATCACGGGACTTTTTTTACGCCCAAGATTGGATTTTGCAGCCGTGACTTTTTGGTCGACGAATCCTCCAATGAAGTTTATCTCCAGGCGGAGTATGACGTATTTCCATTTGGGTCCTACGCGGGGATTTATCTTAAAACGAGGGGATTTGATCTTTCGAAATTTAAGACCTTAAAGTTTGAGATCAAAAAAGATCTCGAGGAAGGCTTCCCAGACTCGTTCCGGGTTGAAATGAAGGCAAAATCCGGGGTAGTTCGGGCGTTTGCCCCGGGACAGTTTAAGCCGGACTGGGAAACCATTGAACTTCCCCTTCATTTTGCAAAGACTTCGCCGATTGATGAGATTACTTTCGTCTTCACGCATCAGAAGGCGGGAGAGCATAAAAAAGGTATTCTTTATTTTAAGAACTTTACCTTGATTCCTTTTACCGAGCCCACGGCGGGTGAGCAAATTCCTTCCCAGGAAATCAAGGTGGCTTTAGCCGAGCCGTTGAAACAAGCGGTGCCCAGACCGCAGCAAACTTAATCTTTTGCCGGGGTGGCGGAATTGGCAGACGCACTGGATTCAGGGTCCAGCGGCCGCAAGGCCATGCAGGTTCAACTCCTGTTCCCGGCAGTAATTTACTATTACTCTCATGCAACCTGTCACTGTTAACCGCAAGGCCCACTACGATTATTTTCTCTTTGATAAATTCGAGGCCGGCATTTGTCTGACCGGCTCGGAAGTCAAATCAATCCGTGAGGGAAAAATCAATTTAAATGACAGTTTCGTGCGGATCGATAAGGATGAAGCCTTTCTTTATCACTGTCATATAAGCCCTTATTCCAGAATCCAAGGGTATACGGATATGGATCCGACCCGGTACCGGAAGCTCTTGTTAAAGCATTCAGAAATCAACCGTTTATTGGGGCATACCCGGCAAAAAGGCTATTCGATCATTCCTCTTTCTGTTTATTTCAAAAGGGGACTTGTGAAAATTGAAATTGCCCTGGCCAAAGGGAAGAAGCAATACGATAAACGGGATACGATCAAAAAACGCATTCATGACCGGGAAAGCGCTTCCGCCATAAAAACACATGCCCGAAAAGGGCAGTGAAATGATATAATTATTTTGTGTTCTTTCAAAATTCGGGGGTGAATAGTTTCGACAGGGGAATTTGTTTTAAAGGGAGCATGCAGAGGTTGTCGGGAGGCCTCTTAAAACACCTGACAAATCATAAATGCTGAAAAACTCAGCTGGAACGAAAGAGCAGCAGGACCGGTTTCGGTTCCCATGCCTTTCGCTCTGCCTTTCGCTGCTTAATTGCTAGCGACGTCACAGGGCTAACGCCTGCTAAGCTCTACTGACGTTATCAGCAGGCTCCGCTTTCGGTCAGCCGCCGGGCCGGAGGTCAAGATTCAGACGGATCGCACCGTAAAATCCAGGCTGTGGGAGTTTACGGGGTTAAATTAAAACGCAGACTGAGCATGGAGAGCCTTTTAGGGTAGATCTCTTGGACGGGGGTGCAATTCCCCCCACCTCCACCAAATATCGCCAGAACAGATGTTCTGGTGTTTTCCTTTTTAGGACTATGAACCAGCAAAAAGATTATTATCAAACTTTAGGGGTATCAGAAAAAGCGAGCGCGGACGAAATTAAAAAAAATTACCGCAAACTCGCGGTCCGTTATCACCCGGATAAAAATCCCGCCAACGTCAAGGAAGCCGAATCTAAATTCAAAGAGATTTCGGAAGCCTATTATGTTTTAAGCGATCCCAAGCGACGCCAGCAGTATGACCAAATGCGCAAGCTTGGCGGCGCTTATGCGGGCAATTTTGCCGGTGCTCAGGGTTTTGATTTTGAGGAATTTCTCAAACAATTCGGCGCGCGTGGCGGCCGGGGATTTTCATCAGCCCAAACAGCCCAGACGCAAGGCCGTTATGCGAGTTTTGATGACATTTTTAGTGAAATTTTCGGAGGTTTTAGCTCTGGAGCAGGTAGTCGGCAAAGCTACCGGCGGGGGCCCTCACGTTCTCGAGATCCTGTTTACAATTACTCGAACGGAGAAGAGCCCGATGCGGAGTTTGAGAGCGCCGCTCAGGAAGCCGATGTCCGCGTGAATTTGCGTGTTTCAAAAGAAAAAGCGGACAAAGGCGGTAAAGTAACCTTCCGGACACCGGAAGGGAAAACCTTGTCCGTGAATATCCCGTCTCACACTCGCCCCAATCAGAAGCTTCGCCTTGTCCGGCAGGGCCGCTTATGCGGCTCGTGCCAGCACGAAGGCGATTTGATTCTTCAAATCAAAGTTGAATCTTAACCGTATGCCAAAACCTCACGTAAGGAGCTATCGTATCGGCCGGCCTTTGGTTGACGATGCTATCCGGCGCCTGGTTCAGATGTCCGGCGAAACAAAGGATGCGGAATTAATTGAAGAGATGATTGTGACGGCGCTGAAGCTCCCGGAAGATGAAATGGAACGAGGGGATTTGAAAATGATTAACACGACCCTCAAGGAGCTTCGCTACGCGTTAAAGGTATTTTATCCCTTTCGGCATGTCAGAAAAGTCGCGATCTTTGGTTCCGCGCGCACTCCCCGAACGTCGGCGGACTACCAGATTGCCAAAGACTTTGCCCGCCGGATTGTGCGCGCGGGCTGGATGGTCATCACCGGAGCTTCCGCAGGCATTATGAACGCGGGTAATGAAGGCGCCGGGCGGGCGAATAGCTTCGGCGTGAATATCCGCCTGCCTTTTGAGCAGGAGGCCAATCCTGTGATTGCCAATGACGCGAAGCTGATCAATTTTAAATATTTCTTTACGCGCAAGCTTATTTTTATCCGTGAATCCGATGCCACCGTTTTATGCCCCGGAGGGTTTGGCACGCATGATGAAGGTTTCGAAACTCTGACATTATTACAGACGGGGAAAACGTCACCGCGGCCGATTATTTGCCTTGATCCGCCCGATAGCCACTACTGGTCGACCTGGAAGCATTTTCTTCACCAGGAACTGGTGGAGCGCGGAATGGTGGATGAAGAAGATATGGATCTGGTTCATTTTACTCACGACCCGGAAGACGCGGTGCGGGTCATCACGGAATTTTACCGCAATTATCATTCGCTCCGGTATATTCAGGACAGGCTCGTGATGCGGATCAAGAAACCTCTCACCGACCGGCAGCTTATCAATTTAAATCGCAAATTTCGGGATATCTTAAAAAAAGGGAAAATCGAGCAGCACCAGAAGCATTTTGAAGAAGAGGAAAATGAACCGCATACGCTTGATTTAATCCGGATCAGTTTTTATTTCAACCGCCGGCATTTTGCCAAATTGAAGCGGCTGATTGATGCGGTGAATAAATGTTAGGGCGTTTAGCTCAGCTGGTTTAGAGCATCTGCTTTACACGCAGAGGGTCTCAGGTTCGAATCCTGAAACGCCCAAATTTTTAGCGTTGCGTCGGTGCGGCTGAAATTTTGCTTGTGCTGTTTTGACATATGGTTACAATACGCAGGATTTAAAGCGGGTAACGCAGTTATCATTCCACAGTCCAAACTCCCCATTCCAAATTGGAAGGGCCCCGGTAGCTCAATTGGTTAGAGTACCAGATTGTCGATCTGGGTGTTGCGGGTTCAAGTCCCGTCCGGGGCGCCATATTTAAGCATCAGTACGTTATAAATTGATCTTGCCTGTTTTAAATCCCCTGTTCTTAACAGCTGATGTTCTCTTGTGTTAGGTCATTTGGGTGAGAAATTGATCGGTAGAATAGTCTTTTCCTTAGATTTTCAAGATAATTTATTATCAATCTTGACAAAGGGTGCGGAGAAGGATAACCTTAAACAAAGTTTTTCCAGTTTCCCTCATGCGCCCTAATGCAAAGAAAAAAATCGTTCGATCAAGCGCCGCGATAGTTGTCTTTTGTTTTAGTGTGACGACTGTGGCGTGGTCCGCCCCGATCCTTCCGAAACCTGAAATCATCCTTCCGTCCCTGGCTGACCAGATTGATTTACCCGAACGGCTTGGCGCGATCCGGGAAAGATTTATTCCGGAAAATAGGCCTTCGCAGCGACATTATTTGCATTCCCCTGTGGTCGTTCATATCCAAGATGCGCACGCCAATTATGAAGCGCAAACGAATATCAATAAAATTGTGAAGCACTTGAATAGGGAATATGGTTTTAAACTTTTGTTTGCCGAAGGTGGAGTGGGCAAGTTTGATCCCCGTCTTTTACAATTTTTTAACGTTCCAGCCCAAAATCAAAGCACCGCCGAGCAGCTTGCAAAAGACGGCATTGTGTCCGGCACGGAGCTGTTTATGCTGGAACAACTCCAGGCCGGGAAAGCTTCTGCCGCCGCCGTCGAAGCCCTTGGGGTCGAGGACCCTGAGCTTTTCAGACAGAATCTCGAAGCCTTTCGCGAAAATTTAAAGCGGCAAAAGAAGATTCAACCTCTCTGGGATCATTTAAAAACAGCAATCCTCACGGCCGGGTCCCGCCATTTCAATAAAAAGCTGAAAACATTTTTTGACGAATGGATTTTCTACCAGGACCTTCCCTCGGAGGTTTTAAGCCATTTGAGGGTTCTCCAGTCTTATGCCTTAAGTGAGCTCAGGCTTGATTTTTCAAACCCCCGCGAGCAGCTGGATTGGCCGCAGCTTGTGAGAATCGCCAAAGTTAAAAATCTTGAGCTTAAGCTCAATCCGGATCAAGCCCGTGCCGAACGCTTAAATCTTGCCGAGTGGATTCGAAGCGTTAAAGGGCCCGATGAATTCCGTACGTTCCTCAATGATTTTGAGAATCCCGATTCAAAACGAAAAGAAATCCGTTCTTATTTTGAGCGTTTTTATGACGTACTTCGGCCGGCCGGTTTTTCTTTTGAAAACTACCCTGAACTTACGCGTCAGATCGGTCTCATGATTTTAAATGAAGAGCTTGATTCTCAAGTCCTTTTGGCCGAGATGAATCGGCTGAGTGAAAGGCTCTTAGATCACTTGACAAAATCGAATAAGGAAAAGCAGCTTGTTTCTCTTTATAAGGATTGGCAGCGCATGAAGAGGCTTTTTGCGCTGGAACTTGTCCGGGAGGATTTTAATTTGATTTCGAACCGCAAATGGGAACTTCAGCCCTCGCAGTGGCTCAGGCGATTTGAGGCTCTCAATGCCGCGGACGTAAAAGTTTGTAAGTCCTATCCTTCCTGCGCGCGTCAATTCGATTCGTTGTACTTTAACGCCCTGGACTTTTACCGTGGGGCCGAGCGGCGTGAGGAAGCTATTTTTGACCATATGATCCGTGGGATGCAGGAGAAGAAGATTCCCAACGCGATATTAATTACAGGCGGTTTCCATTCGGAAGGGCTGCTTAAACGGATGAAAGAGCGGGGAATCGCTTATGTCGAAGTCACGCCCCACATTAAGGAGCTTGCGGAGGACGGAAACTATAAAAGGATAATGAGTCTGGAGGGCGATCTTTTAACCTTGCGTTCGCATATTCCGTTTGCTCCCTGGACAAGTCCGCCGCTTGAAGCGGATTTATACAGCGACGAGGTGGACGATTTTCTGGCAGGGGCAGTTCTGGCAAGCGTGACGGATAGGATCCGTACGGAAGGGCCGTCTTTAAAAAAGGGTGCCTATTATGAGAAGGCATTTATGGATCTAAACGGAAGTTATGGATTTAAAAAATCAGGGCTCTCTCTCCAAACCATTTCGGGTAACCGAAGAGTTCTGATGCTTGAGAATGAAGGCGCTGCGGCCCGTCCGGTACGGTATCACGAAGGCATTCTTGGAGTGACATCAGACGGAAAACTCTCAACCTTCCAGATATCACCTCGTTCCGATGCCGAGGCTGCAGAACGTTTTCAATTCGCAGGTCAACACAGATTTGCGGATGATCTAAAAATAAAAGTGCGCCAATTGGCCGCCGCGCGAGCTGAAGTGCGCAATGATCCGTATGATTTACCGGAGCCGCCGGAAGAGAAACCTTCAGAGAATGCAAAGCCCAAATCCCCACTTTGGGTGAGGGTCCTTATCGTGGGGGCGCTGATTGCCGGATCTATTTTTGGGACCCACCTGATCAAAGAGAAATTTGGAAATCCGAAAAAAGGCCCATTTTTTGATGAAATCCATCTGCCTATGCCTGTTCCTCGAACTCAAAAAGAAAAGGATAAGGTTAGGGCCCCCCTGATTGAGGAAGACGAACCTGTAAATAGACAGGATAAGCCAGGCGAAAAGGGATCAAAACAAGCGGAAGAATCTGCGGCGAAAGCAGCCTGGCGTTTTGCGCCGAGATACTCACGTGAAGACCTCCTTGGCAAGCCTGATATGGCAGCGCGTTATATGCGTGATTTTGTCTTTTGGGAAAGTAAATTTCATCAACCGGGAATCGGTTATAACGCGGAGTCTGGATTGACGTACGACGGGCATGCCGTAGATTCAAAAACCGGCGAGCTTTTGGGGGGTGCCCGCAACTGGAGCGCTTCTTCTAAAGAATCTTTGCATTTATCGATGCTGCTGCTTGCGATTCTAGGGGATGAATATGCCCGGCTCTTTATTTCACCCCAAAACCCTGCTGCCGCCGAGAAAATCGCAGTGGAAGTTCTTACAAAAAAGATTTCAAGTTACGAAAGATTTAACCGGGACTATCCCGGTTTTGGCGGTTTTTTGCCCTGGTTTTTGGTGAGTGACCAGGGATTGAGACCTACGGACGACTGGCAGGACCGGGTTCCCGGTCTGGATAATGGTCAGCTTGCTTGGTCCCTTTATGCCGCATCCTACGCCTTGCAGGAGAAAGGACATGCAGAGTTAGCTCGTCGTTACCGCGCCTATTTTGATTTAATGAAAAAAAATGCGGTAAAGGTCTTTTACGACGGGAATGGAAGAATCCGCGCCGAAGCAAAAATAAATAATACACAGCAGAGCAATCCTTCCGCAAATAATTTTTCCAATAATGCAGCAGATTATTTTCTTGATGATCCTTATGAAGGGGAGCTCATGATTTTCCTTATTTCTCTATTCGGAGAATTGAGCCCGAAAGAAATTGAAAAGATCTGGGATATTAAGCGTAAAAAATTTGAAGCCGTTGAGTTTGCAACTCCCCAGGGGATATTGACTGCGCCCCGCGGGCATTGGATGTCGGGACATGAGCCCTGGAAATTCCTGAAACTGCCTTATGTGGACGTCCCGGTCGCGCGAGATGTTTTTGTGAACGGTGAAAAGGCCCGGACCTGGTATTCGCACATGAATAAGAAGCCGGGCGCCGGTGCCTCGATGACGGATACTGAACCGCAAACCCGCGCTCGCGGAGTCAGAGATGAATATTTATCAGCCGTTGGGATTCCGCCTTTGGCGCGTGTCCCTGTCCAATATACGAATGTTAGCGCCCCGTATGCGCAATTTTCAAATTTCATTGCTCATTTTGCGATTGCCGGGCCTATGGGTGTTCCGGCTGCGTGGTTGGATGCGACGCTCGACGGGCCCAGGGTTCAAACGCCGTATGGTGTGATTGAAGGCGTGCGCGATGACGGTACCGGAGCAACGTATCTTTTGAGTTGGGACGGGAAGGTGACGCTTGTACTTGCCATGTCCAATAAGGGCGGAATTCACTCTGTTGTGGCGCAGGCTTTAAAACAAGATAACAAGTATCAGGCGTTTTACGATCGGGTTGAAAAAGAACACCAATTAGCCTTCCCACAAATTAAAGGCAAAGATATACCGTTTGCAACTCCCAACGCTATGATTCCAATGGGCATGCCTGATTATGTCCTAGTCCAAGCCGATGGAGTTGTAAACCTTTTGGGTGGCACTCCATTTCAGGGCGAAGGGGAGCTTTTTACCGGGCATCGATTCCAGAAGGATGTCCTGAGCCTTCCCGGAGCCAACGGTTATCTTTGGACCCGCACAAGCCGGTTTGACGCTGCTAAAACGCCTTTTATCAATTTTGAAGTCAATACTCCAGGGGGGCGCGTTTCGTTTGAAGTTAAAAATATTGCTGACAAATTGATTACGCTGGATAAGACCGCCATTATCTTTCCCGATACCAAGGGAAAAAGCCTGGTTTATTCCATTAATGTTTCAAAGCAGCCAATGGCTGAAAAGAATCGAACCGCTGGGATCGTTGTCTTTTCTGATTTAGAGAGTCCGGCCATTTTTAGAGGAATCACTGTGACTCCTGAATTGCCAAATGGGAGTCAGGAACTCACCTGGGATGGCGGCCGGTTTTTGCCTGGCGGAAAAGAAGCGGGGGCTCAAAGACCTGCAAATGCCCAAGAACAACTGTGGCAGGGCATTGATTTCCTGAAAGCCGCCAACGTTAATCTTGATGATGAGAAACGTTTTCAGTTAAAGCGCGATAAAGATTTTGTCCAACTCGGAGCAAGCGGAGGTTTTGGTTGGTGGCAATTGGCGAAGCAAGGCCAAGTGAACCTTACAGAAAAACCGATTCTCGTCGCGGAAGTGACGGGGGGCGTCACGGTCTGGATGGAAATAAAAAATGCTGCGAATGAACAAATCATCGGAAAACAGGGGCGATTTAATGTTTCGAAGGCTCAGCTTCAATTTACGGCGGATAAAGAAAAACATCTGGTGGCCATTGATCTTTCAAAGTCATTTCGCGCCGGGATCAAGGATCGAACCGCGCGTATTATCGCCTTGTCTGATGCTTCGGGCGGTACAGCGAATTTTTATCGCATAGGATTCATTTCCCGGGAAGAATTGAAAGTGTTTAATGTTAAAGCGATCGACCCACTTATTGCATCATTGCCCTCGACGCCCGGTGTTCTAGATACGTATCTTGTAGGGCGGTCGGAAGTAAGGCTTGCCAAAAAACAAGAAGGCGTGGGGTATTCAGTTGTAAAAGGGCTAGTTGAGAGTGCAATTACGGCGGGACTATTCCTTACCGCGGTTAAAATCGTTGCCTCTGCAACACCCTATTTGGCGCTTGCAGTCGCCGGAGCCGGGATTCTTTTATATGTCAGCCGAGTCAAGGCCGCGCGCAAGGAAGGATTTTTGTCCACGCATTCGTTTCCTGTTGTCGAAATGGCGAGCGGCATGCTCATTACTTTGATGGCTCCGGCATTATCGTTTATCCTCATTGGAAGTGTTTTTAGCCCCTTGGGTCTTTTGATCAGCCTTGGAGTGCCGGCTCTTATTTATGCAGCGCAGGATCGTTACAACAAATGGACGCTTGCACTGGATTTTGAAAAAATAGCCCGGGTGGAAGAGGAAGCGCGTATTGAAGTCTCTCAACCGAATACTCAAAATCGAGATTATCTCAGCCGCCTCTATCAATATTTGCAAGTGGGATCTGCAAAGCATACGGCATTGTTCCTGAATAGCATTGCGCAGGAACTCAAACAGGGCACGCATAAAGCCGGCGACACGCGCTGGACACTTGGGGATGCTGCTACGCTTGTACGAATCATTGCCGCATTGATTCAGCAAAGCCCGCACCTTGGGATGGATGGAGAAAGGGATCTATTGACTGTTGCCGGTGCTTACTATGCCTGGCTTGGAAAGATACTTACTGCGGCTAAGCCGGGAACAAATGGCCGCAAAGAAGTTGTGGAATTTCTGTTACCGATCAGAGCGGCTCTTTATGAACGTGTGCGCCGGACTTTGATCAAATTAAACGATGCTAATGATCCTCGGGGGCGTGCACATGCTCGCGAATACCTTAACATGCTGATGATGCAGCATATTCCGCCTGGGAATAAGAAGGCGGGAAAGTTCATTGAAAAGGCGGTTGATTTCGCCAGGTTTGATCCCAGGACCAATACCGTGGTTTGGAAGGAAGGTCATCAGGTCAGCACGTATTTGATTGGTTTTGATACGCTTGGCAATCGATTGCACTTTGGCCCCAAGGTACTTAATTTTGCGTTTGGGATGAGTTATGGCGGAACCTATACGCGTTGGGGCGAGATGCAAGTACGCAAGAAATACGGTGTTGAGACACCCAAAATGCCAGCTTCGTTTGCTTTGGCGTATGCACCAGCTCCGAAGAAAGGTGTCTCCTTTGAATCGGCAAAGATTGCGGCAGGCTCAACGCTTGCGGATGCTCCCGCGGCTAGCGTTTTGACAAAAGTGGACCTCGCCACGGCTCTAACGGCTGTCGTTATTCCTGTAGAGGATTTTAAAGCGGGAGTTTTGGAAAAAGCCAGAGATTATTATGTCAGCAAAGAGTTGGGAGAAAATAAGGCCCCTGAGATTTTAGCCAATGGATTTGCGCGAAGCATTATTAAAAATCTAGGCTCGATCTATGAAGCACGTTTAAAAACAAGCCTGCAAAAAATGCCCCAGCCTGCTTTGATGAGAAAATCAGCTGCGGATCTGGAACGAATTCAAGAAGCTGTTCAAGAGCTTATAGAAAAAATGTTCCCTGAAGGTGCAGAACTGCAAACAGCGACGCCTGAAAGAAAGCAGGTGCTTGATTTTTATACTCACCTAAAAGAGGCTCTTGGGACCCAAGATGCTGCGAGACAGCCTGCTCTTATGGCAGCCCTCATCACGGCCAGGAATACCAGCCCAATTCCAGCCACAGCGCAAACCACGCCTGCCAAAAAACGCAGCCCTGCGTTAGCCGCCCGCTCCGAACTTCGAAACGATACGAAGAATGACTTCGTGATCGAAGACAGCGTAACTGATGAGAAATTAGTTGCTGAGCTGGAGGCCTTTGCAAGGCAAGCGGAAGATATGGCCGCGAGGATCGAGTCGTCGGATGAAATCAGGGTTCAGGAAGGCCTCAAGGCTATCGATGAATTTGTCGCGCGGTTTCGAGAAATAACTGATGCATTCACGGCGATTATGGTATCTGCCGCTAGCCGGAAGGACAAGAAACGTTTGGAGAATGTTCTAAAAAGGTTAAAAATACTTTTTGATTCGGAAAAAAGAATCAATCTGGCTTTGCAAACTGTGGCAGAGAGAGACTTGAAAAATGAGATTGTGAAACGCGGTTCACCGATCCTTGCGGCGCGGAATAAAATGCGGGAAATACAAGGATCCCACGGCGAGGTAGTTATTGCGGCTGGAATAGCGAACTCGTACTTTTCGGTTACCGATCCATCCTTTGCGCAATTATTTCACGCCTGGATTAAACAACTCATCCTTCCGCGTTCCGAGATCCGACTATCTTTGGGAGCAGAGTCTCCCCGGGGAGGGGCGAACCAGCTTAGCCGGGCGGAAGTACGGGCAAATCAAAGTGATCTTTCACCTCTCGGCTCGGGACGTGAACTGGCACCGGGTCAGGAAATTCAATTTCACTACGAAAGTCCGATTCGGTTGGTTAATGTCGGGCCCCGTGAGGATGTTTTTGAGGGCTACCTGACTTTGGACGGTGATTTTGTTTACGATCTGATATCAGACGAGCCGGGCGAGGCTTTTGGACAGCCCGCGCAATCCTTCCCGGTACGAAAGCGAATTCCGGCCAATCAAGTCCCACCGGAAAAGCAAAGCAATTTTGACGTGCAAGCTCTAAGCGACGATGGAATACGTCATGTCATAAAAGTCACGAATTTATCGGACAGTTCTTTTCGTGTGGAGGCGAATCCGGCAGAACAATACAGAGGGGCTCTATTTACAAAAGTTGTAACGTATCTGCCTTTGACACGTGAGGACGTGACGGAAATAAAAAATATTTCACAACGACCTGCGGATAAAAAATATCCAATCGATGATCCCATAATGTCATGGGTAGCGAAACAAAGCCCGGCGAAATACACATTGAAAATTGAGGCCGGGGACACGGTGTTTTTGGATGCTAGAGATAATGTCTGGCATGGCATGGCTTCACCTAAGGATTTGGCGATTCTGGCAAAGACAGAAGATGTGCCTGAGAAGGCACCGCCGGTCATGATGCGAATTAGGGTGAATGTGACAGGTGATACTTATGAGAATGCGGACCGATTTGTGAGCGCGGTGAACGCTTTGTTCAGACGCTTCGGAATTTTCGCGCTGCGGCTTACGTCTGATCCCGCAAAGAGCCCCGTGATCCGGTATTATCGGAGCAAAGATATTGTTGAGATTCCTTTCTGGTACACGGCGCTGCCCGAAAGGCTTTGGTCAGCAAACCAGGTGGAAGAGGTAAAAGTGAAAGAAGCCAAGTGGGATGCGGACTTCGGTAAAATATTTCCGCTGCGCGGCGAGATGCCCGGCAGTGAGCGTTCGGAGATTCGCGCAGAAGCCCGTTTTGTTGAGTTGGCTGAAGCGGCCGTAAGACAGGGGGTTCTTTCAGCAGCGGCCCTTGAAAATATTCGCTCTTGGGCGAGGCCGGCTTACCGCCGGGTGCAGACACAACTCACAAAGGAGTTTGAACGGGCATCGGAGGAGACGGACCCAAAAAAACATAAAGAACTTTGGACTGAGATTGACAATGCCTGGTACACGAAAGCCGCTCCGGGCACCGCGGGAATGCGCGGCAAGCTGGGACTTGGAACTAATCGTATCAGCGAATATACCGTTGGTTTATTTCAACTGGCCCACGCCCTTGCCGTTGCAAGCCCTGAGTACAATAAGATCGTCGAACAGCAAGATCCTGATTTTGACCCTTCGGTTGAGCGCAAGGCCGTTGTTTTAGGCGGGGATTCCCGGCATCAGTCTTATGACCCAGCTGAAAAAATGCCCGGCAAATTGATCAAACTTGAGGCGTTACTCAATGTGGTCAATGGAACCCGTGCTTATGTCTACCGCGTTCCCGTTTCAACGCCGCAGGTGGCGTGGTCCGTTCACGGGCTGGATATCAGGCCGGTGATTTACCGTTTGCTAGAGTGGCTTGCGGATTCCCTCTGGGCCGGCTGGTTTGCCAATAGGTTGTTAACCGCCTACCTTCTTTTCATCAAAGTTGACCGCATTGTTTCCGGCTCCATGAACACGGCTAGCCACAATCCGCGCACCGATAACGGCAATAAGCCTTACAAACCGGACGGTTCCCAATCCACGGGTGAATTTGCCGCACACCTCAATAAAAAATTTGCTGAAGCCACCCCTGAACTTTTGGACACGCTTGAATATGACGGCTTGAATATTCTTGATCATATCGACCTTGCTTTTGACCGGGCCCTGGAAAAGGGAGATATTCTGTGGGTTGGAGGCGACAATGACTCTTTTCTTGCGGATGAACAATTTATCAAGTTTGAGCTTGAAGAAGCTATTTATACGAAAGATAGAATCTTTGATCCCGATCAAGTTGCGCTTCAGGATATTAAAATTGTGATTTCGCCGCTTTACGGCGTGTCGCGCCATATTCTTGAAAAAATGCTGCGGCTTCGTGGATTACGGGATGACCAAATCGTTTGGGTGGAAAGTGAACCCAATCCCGATTTCCCGGGTATTAAAGGCGGCAAACCCAATCCTGAAGAACCTCAGGCCCGGTCTCAAGCCCTTGCGAAGGCCCACGAGGTGGATGCAGATCTTATTTTGTGGACGGACCCGGATGCCGACCGGCCTGCGGTTGCTTTTAAAACCGAGCCGGGTGAGTACCTTTCATTAAATGGGAATCAGCAGTTAGCGCTTATCACAGATTACCTTATCCGGGAGCTTCGCGGTCTGGCAAAAGAGGAAAGAGCAGCCGAGGATCCGCGTAAATCAGCGCTTGTCCGGCAAGCCGTCAATATTGTCAATCGCCTTGACCGCGCGTTTATGGCAAGCACGGTGGTTTCCGGAGATTTAATGAAAGTGATTGCCCGGAATGCGGGCCTCGAGGTGGTCGAAACACTGACGGGATTTAAGTACATTGGCGATGAAATTGAAAAGCGGGCCAAAACCATTCAGCGGGCCGCAAAAGTATCCGAGCGTCAATGGCGCGAACTTTCAAAAGAAGAAAAAATCCGTATATCGCTTCAAAATTCTGAATTATTTCTTTTTGGGGGTGAAGAATCCCTTGGTTCGTTAACCAGTGACGGGCCTCACGATAAAGATGGGATTACGGGAGTGATGTGGTTTGTCGAGATTGCGGGCCGTTTGCGAAAGCAGGGCATTTTGCCTTCGGAAAGACTCAATGAAATTTACCAAACTTATGGCTACTTTGCAGAGGGTTTTCCTCTTCTTACTCTTGGAAAAGAATATGGGCAAGGGGACCAAAAGCGCACGTTCTCCGAAGCCGAAGCCATGCAGATCATTAAGGCGCAGGATGATAAACCAAGCATTCTGGGAAAGCTGCGTAAAGAGCCGCCCCAGGAAATCGCGGGGAAAAAAGTTATAGCCATTCTGGATTTTGATGCTCAAAGGGCGGTGGATAACGCCGGCCGATTATTGTTCGATGTTAATTCCCAGGCAGGATTAGTAACGCCTGAAACGCAAGGGATCCCCGAGGCTTTTGCAGCGGCCTTGATCCGCATTCCCGTTCCTGAAAATTCAACGATAAGCGTTGCACGCAAACATTTCCTCCAGGGCATTTACTCCTTCCGGCATCAGGGCGTTCGTCAGTCAACAGGTTTTTTTAAAGACTGGGAGGCTCTGCCTCGGGAAAATTTCGTCACCCTGCTTCTTGAGGACGGGTCGAAAGTGATTGTCCGGCCTTCCGGGACAGAGCCTGTGATTAAATTCTACATCAATGCACGAACCGTGCTTAAAGAAGGAGAAGATATTGAAGTCGAGAAAAATCGTGTCGATGACTGGATCAACCGAACGCAGGAATTTCTGACAGGCTATGCGGCAGAAGTAGCTGAAAAAAGATTTCCCCGTTCCGAGGTGCGGATGCTTCGCGAAAAAAAGCCGCTCCGTGACACTGCTTTTTTTACAGTTCAAAAGATTCAAGTTGCTTTCGCACGAATGCAGAAAATGCTTTCCCCCGGCGCGGAAGAAACAACCAATTTTCTTGCCGCGCAATTAGATAAGCTGAAAAAATCGAACGAATACTTTAAGCAAAATCGCATGGCTCTTGCCTGGCAACTGCACCGTGAAGTTCTGACGGCTGTGCGAGATACAAAGCTTCTGCCCGATCAAATAAGGCCTTTTCTATTGCGGGAATCAGGATCTTCGCCCCATGCTTTTTGGGATGCCTGGCGGTTTATCCATGAAAATTTGGTGCCTACCCTTAAGGCCCTTACGCATCTCCACTACGCAGAACTTCAGCACCTCATCACGCAGCTTGTGTTTTTAAAAATGGATCTATTATCTCTGGAAGAGATGAAGATTAAAAAAGCAAATACCTTCTTTTGGGAGACCATTCTGCTGCAGCTTAAGACGGAGTATAGCGCGTTGACATATGCTGTTGCCACGGTGGTCAAGGAGAAGAACAAAGAAGAAATAAATCTGCGGGTTAAAGACCTCTTAGCGCTTGTTCGCGCTGAGCGGGAAATTAAGAAAGCTTTCGAAAAAAGCATTGAGCATCTAGCAGAACATGATAATCCTGCTCTCCTTGAGGGATTAAAAGAGAGTCTTAAAGCAATAGAGTTACTGGAATCCAGGTCTCACAGGCCGGCAATCATGGCTGTGATGCAGGGGCACAGTGACTTTCAGAGGGATGATGCCGACTATGCAAATGAGCTTGCTGAGATGGCTCGCCAGATAGCGGGCCGTTCCGTCCCGCGAGGGACTGTTGAACGGCAAGACCATGAGATCGAAGCAAGGTCTAGGGCCGATCTCCCGTCCGAAGGACATTCATCAAAGGCCACAGGCCCCGCGAATGGCCCTGAGCAATCACGAAGGGCCGAGGTGCGTATGCTTATACTGTCACGCAAAGCAGGTGAAAGTCTGCTGATTGGCGATGACATTCAAATGAATGTGCTCAAAATCAGAGACAATGAGGTTTCAATTGGGATTATTGCGCCGGACAAGGAAATTATCCGGCCTGAAGTTGACGAAATTGGGGGCCATGCGTTAAGCGATCGGGGAGCAATGCTCGTTCTTACGAGGAACAAGCGTGAAAGCCTTGAAATAGGTAAGGATATCAAAATAACAGTTCTTGAAATCCGTTCTGGGCAAAGGGTCCGGCTTGGCTTAACTGCCCCTATGGATGTTCCTATTTTCCGGAAAGAAATGATGGATAAGATTAAAAATGAGAAAAAGGTGCCGGAGTCTGCAGTGTTGAATAATTTTGAAGAATTGAAAGAATTCACTCGCACGCGGTCTTCTCAGTACCCGATGGACTCCGTCACGATCGAATACGGACCCATTTCTTCTTCCACATGGCGTCTTACTCCGGGGCAAGCTGTTCCGGAATTAATTAAGCTGGCTGAGAAGAATGAGAATCGCGAACTTTTCCAGTTCCCGCTGAAAGCAACCCTTGTTCAAACGCCTGTTACAAGTGGTGCGCAAACACCTTCATACAACTTGCGCTTGAGAAACTTGTCCCGGGCCGAGATGCGCGGCACAACCGGGCAGGGCAAGGGAATCTATCGCGTTGTCGTGGCGGATGCTCTGCAGGCTGCGCGCGGTGAAAAGGCATTGTCGTACCGTGACAGCCTTGTCAACTTCACGGCCCGGTGGTTTAACTTGAAAGACAGGACGGAGCAATCCCTGATCGAGAAAGTAGAAGATCCTGACACTCTCTTGGAAAAAATCAGGGGCGCTGCTGCAGCTAAAAACCCATTTGACCTGGTCGTCCTTGACGCAATTTTAGTGGGCGGGAAGGATCACAATGAATTAACAGAGCTCTTAAGGAAAATTCGCAGCGCAAGTCCCTATACCTGGATTTTTGTTTCTAACCGTCTGAGCCTGCCTGTCAACAACGAGAGCTTTGACGCTTTGGGTGTTTTCTTGTCCTTTGAGGACATGATTGACCGGACAGAATTTGTCCGGGCTTTGGAACGACTAGACATTTATTTATCCACGCGCCCTGAGGCAAGGTCCGAAGTTCGTACTTTTGCGAAAGACAGTTTTGTGTCTGATGAGACCCCAATTAGTCCTCATGATACTATGTATTTAGAAATTCAGAAACCATTCAGGCTTTTGCTTCGGAACGGCAAGCGTGGTGATCTTCAGCAGGAATCAGGTCTGGGCGATTTTCAACTCAAAGAGGGAAAACTTTTTTCTTTAAACTCAGGGCGAAATGATTTGCCAGATATTCCGCTGATCGGAGAAGGTGATCTTCTTATCAGGAATAACGTGGTTATCGCCATCAGGCAGGGCAGAGTGCATGTCACCAACCATAATCAATCCGCCACGCTTCACGTCATACCCATTCGTTCCGAAGTCCGGACCGTCTTTGAAACAGAAACTTTATGGCGGATTGGTCGTTTGACGGATACACAAAATAGTACTGAAGATCGGGCCCGCGCGGCATCCGGGTTAGGCGACTCCCTGTCATCAGCTACACGGATAGTCAATGGCAGTTTTTCAAATCTCAAGTCAAAGGCCATAGAGGCGCTCGAAGCGGTCTGGAATGAAGAAAACTTGGAGAGGTTCCTCCGGTTTGATGTTGAATGGGCATTAAACAAAATTGATCCAGCTGTTTATTCTCCGCCTGCCAGAATCCACGCCAACGGAAAATTGGTGTCTGGCGATGGTCTGGATGCGTTGCTTGTTAAGCAGGTGAGGCTTTCTCAATCCGAGGCCCTGAATAATGAAGATGGCAGCGGCCAGCGGGCTGAGGTGCGCAATGTCGATGATTTCCAAAATTATCTGCGGAAACATCAATTGAAAGCTGAGGCAGTTTGGGGCAAGCAAATATTTGTAAGGAAAGAAGGTTCGAACCCATTTACGGATGAAGATAAGTGGGATTTATTTAATCTAAAAAAATTTGGGCTTCGATTTAAAAGTTGGGGTGAAGCCAGTCAAACCACAGCGTGGTTTTATGACCCGGAAGGCAGCATTTATAACTCGTTGCTTCGCGCTGAGGTGCGGTCAGGAGAGTCCAAGGGGGCTAAAGAGAACCCGATCGAGAATTTGTCCGAGTTGCTCACCTTGATGATTCAAAGGAAGCACCTCGACTTGGAGGAAGCGAAAGAAATTTCCAGGGACGCCGAAGGATTTTACAAGAACAATCCAAAGAAAGGCAATGAAGAGCTTGATCTGTGGATTAAACACGCGGAATTAGGTCTAATTCACATTGAGAAGACATTCCAAGAAGTTGTATTAAAGATTTACGGAACTTCTGCGAGTGTGGAGCGAAAGAGGAGCGGAAAAGCAAAATGGCTGGCTGCCAGCGGTGTGATGGCCGGTCTATCGGCTGTGATTTTATCCCTCGTGTTCACGTTCTTCAGACCGTGGGAACAGCCGCAACCGATTACTCAAACGCCAGTCGTGCCAACAAAAATTGAACAAGAACCCAAAGATACTCGTGCACCTCCTGGGACTGAAAAAGGAACAGAACCGTTAGCAAAAAAGACCGCAGAAAAACAACCTCCCGTCAAAGAAGACCCGTTCCCGAAAGACAAGAAGGAAAGGGACGAGGCAGCCGAGCAGGTGGAATTCATAAGATTGATTGAAGTCTTAAAGGATCCTTCGATTGAAAAACAGCTCAAAGATGTCGCAGCGCGCGGGCTTATAGAGAGAGGACAGAAGAATACTGCCCGCGTTATGAAAGAACTTCTTCAATATATCGAGAACACTCCTACGACAGGTCTTGAAAAGGTAGATATAGAAAAAGACAGATTTTATCAAGCGATCTCTGATATTTTTGTTAAAATTGGCCAACCGGCTGTTCCCTTTTTGGCGGAGACCATTCAGATCACCGATGGTCGAACCTATCGTGCAGATTATGCGGCAAAGGCCCTGGAGACATTGGCTCCCAAGGAATTGGGTTTGGCGCCATTTAGCAGAGAGGATAGAAATAATTTCTTTAGAACCTATGTTGAGACTGGTACGGGTAGACTTGAAAATGGTTTAAAGAATTCTTCGAAATATGGAATTATCACTATTCGTGAGAAGGACTGGAAAGCGAATAGTTGGGTAGGAACCGGGGCTAGCGAAGTCACGGGACTGAAGATTTCCGGGGAGTATCAAATTGCTGAGATGGAAGTCTACTTGTCCAAAGGCGGTTTTTTTCGCTGGGAAGTTTTTGGTCTGATCCCTGATTTTTCAAATATTCCAGCAAGTCGTTGGGTGCCTGTCCAGGTGATTCTTCCCAAAATGGATCCGAAAGAGGAAAGGCGGATAGGGACGTTCAACTTATCCACCATTGGCAGCGGTGATAAAGATAAATCAGAACCAACTGAAGTTAGGCTCAAGAATTTCCGGGTTTATCACTACGACGATTCTCAATGGCGTAACCGTAAAGATGCCATTCGCATTGATCTTTCCAAGCGCTCCGAAGTGAGGGCCGAGAAATACGGCGACCGGGTGAATATTTATCCGGACCGGGACTCAATGGGGAAGGCAGCGGCGGAGCTTGGGATCAGGAAAATTAAAGAACTTCTCAAGGAGCGGGAAAATGAGCCGGATGAAAAAAACCGGAAAGTTAGGATTGTCTTTGCCGCTGCTCCTTCGCAGGTTGAAACGATCAAATGGCTTGTTGATCTCTCCAAAGGCCAGTTTGACTGGCGCAAGATTGAATTCTTTCATATGGATGAGTTTGCAGGGTATACGGAAGACTCGCAGCCGATCAACGGCCAGGACCCGCCAAGTTTTCGTTACTGGCTCAGCAAGAATTTGATTCAACCTATCGTTGAAAAGCACGGGATTCCTCGCGAGGAATTGGACATTCATTTTATTCCGGCCAATTCACGGGATAAGGCTGAGCTTCAAAAAGCCGCGGATGATTATGGAAAGCATTTAGGGGGAAAGCCCGTCGATATTGTTTTCGGGGGATATGGCTACAACGGTCACGTGGCTTTTAACGATCCTCCGGCTGATTTTACGACTGCCGACAAAGTGATAGTCGTGGACCCGGCGTCGGATCCTGTGAATAAAAAACAGCAAATCGATGATTACGGGGAGTTTTTCAAATCCGAGCAGGATATCCCTTTAGCGGTGACGATCTCGATGCCTGCGATGAAAGACGCGAAATATTTAATCATGTCTGTTCCTGGCAAATTTAAGGCCGAAGCAGTCAAGGCGATTCACAGGCTAACGGATGAAGGCAAAACCCCTGCACCTGATCCGATGATTCCGGGCACGGACTTCAATACACTTTCCGCCGATCGCATCCAGGTTTTCACCGACGAAGCCGGCGCAAGCCTTCTTCCCGCCCGCTCCGAAGTGCGGCAATTTGAAATTGAAATCGATCCCTCGAAGGCTGCGAAGGGGATGACCGTAGAACAGTATTTAAGGCAAACATTCGGGACACTTAAAACCCTTGCTGAGCTTGAAATCCAATTGATATTCAAAGAAGGCGGTATTCGCGCCGGCTCTTTTGAACAAGTTAAGAATTATCCTATAGACAAGCTGTCCGGAGTACGGGGAATCAGTCCCGTTAACCGGTTTGACGGCGGATCAGCCCGCTCGGACGTTCGAGGCGTGGATAGAAAAGAATACGGTGAAGTTTTAGATCTTTTCGATCAGAAGAAAGATATCGATATCGACTGGTCGAAGTTAGAAAAAGAATTCAGCTCCAGCCAGCTTAGTGACCTGATGATTTATGTTAAAAGCAAAGCTGAAACAAGTAACCCAGAAGACCGCGCCTTTTTCTGGCAGAGTTATACTCGCCTTCAATCCTATTTGGGAAGCCGTTCGGAAGTGCGCTCGCCTTCTCAAGATTCACTTACCAAACAGCTCAGGGAAGAGTTTGATTATTTGCCGGTCACGCTGGAGCCTTTAATCAAGGTGGCTTTTGCCGCCGAGCAAACCATTAGTCATCAGTACGCAGCTTTTGACCGGAAATTGGCCGGGCGTTTACTTGATCTTGTGATTCCGCAAGCAGGTGAAGCCGTGCAAGCCCCCCCTGCCGACTTTGAGAAAGTAAGAGCTGAAGTGATGCGAGAAATGGAATTCCTGGACGCCTTGTTGAACGATCAAAACTTTCGCAGGCGCTTTGGCCTGCCGGAATTTGCTTCTAACGGTGCCGGACAGGTCATCTTAAGCACCGAAGGGGACTGGCAGAAGAAACTTCCCGTGCTGATTGCGGCATTGCCCCTATTTGCGGCTTTCACGCCCCGGCAGTCTTCAACTCAAGCTGTTCCCTACAGGTTCGCCGGAGATCCAGCTCATACACGGGAGCTTAAGAACAAAGTACTCAGTGCCAATAACGGGCTTTCCGAGGTGGACCGTTCCCGTGTCAGCAGTATTCTTTACTTTGATATTCAACGGACGTTTGCGGAGGCTGTATCGCATGTACTTCAATCAAAAAATCAGCAGAGCGGTCTTGTGGCCTTGGCTGGACACACGGATCGAAGCAATCTTTCGATTGAGATTTTACAGGCGATTGAAAAGCCTTCGGACTTTGAGGGGAGCACTCTCAATCTTACCGATAAGGCGGTCAGCTATTTTTATCGCGCCCGACTTCTGCAAGACCTTGCCGCACAAGTTCAAGAACGGCGGATCGAGGCGCAAAAATTGGGACGCAATCTGGGTGACACCTATTGGAAACATTTCGTGTCAGTCTTTTTTCAAAAAAATCTTCCTGATGTGGTTGTGAATATTCATGACAACGGTTCATTTGATCTCTCCTTAAGCCTTGTACAGCGACAGTTAGACATTTACCGCACAGCCCACGCTGAGCTCAGCAAGGCTGCTTAATCTGCGCATTTTCTGCTGATATTCCCGCCATAAGCTCTAAGTCACTACAATATATGCTGTTATGCATTTAGGGCTAAATTTATAGCAATTTAAAGCAGAAGCCCAAACAATTAATTAATTTCTAGCTAACATGATATTCCTCTTGATTTTAGGGACTTCATATGCCATCATTTTAATACATTTTAAAAACATAATTAAACTCAATAAGTAGTTTGGTTTTGGCGAAAAGTCCGTGTTAAAATTTGCATGTGGGGGAAAATAAAAAAGAAAATGAAGTTTGAGTTCAAGCGAATAACAATCAAAATGAAGATACGCGTGACGGCTTTAGTCACGGCCGCCATTTTTGCGTGCTCAAATACGGTCTTAGCTCAGCCGGCGATCTCTCTAGCGCTTGAGCAAAAAAGGATTTTCTCTCCTTTAATCCCTGCAGAATTCACGATACCCGACTCTTTAGGAAGCATTGAAGCCCAATTCAGCGCGAACAAGTCCGATCGACCCTTTATCGCGGTCATTCAAGATGCGCATGCCGTGGTGGATGCGCAGAATCATATCCAGGGAATTATCCAGCATTTGCAACAAACCTACGGCATCCGGGTTATCGCGCTGGAAGGCGGGCAAGGAAGGCTGGACCCTACACTTTTCCGCACGTTTCCGGATGAATTTTTAAAGAAGAAAGTCATGACCAATTACCTCAACCGTGCAGAGATTACCGGGGCTGAAATGGCGGCAGTGCTGAATCCTTCGGAAGGCGCTTATTATGGGATTGAGGACTGGGATCTTTATGAAACGCATTATTTGGCCTATTTAAGGTCAGTCGAAAAGCAGGAAGCCGTTACCAAAAACCTTCAAAGTGTCCGCGAACAATTGGATCGTGAGCGCCGGAAAGCTTATTCCTTAAACTTCAATCAATTTCATGAAAAATTGCAAGCCTTTGAGAACGAGAGCACGTATTTACTCGAACTCTTAAATTTCCTGGCAGGACTTGAAGGGGCCAAACAAAAACTTACGCAATACCCTGATCTTGAGAAGCTTTACCGGTCGTTTGAGTTTGAAAAAGAGACAGAAGAAAAGAAGGGGGATATTGAAAGTTCCGTTCGTCAAATGGCGGACGGTTTTAAAGCAAAGTATGTGACGAAGATGAATATCAAGCAGGAAATGGCATTTCACAAGAATCACCAGGCTTTTGTGACTGGGCAAATGGAGACGGGGAAGTATTTACAGTATCTGATTGAAACGGGCGAGTCATTTGGCGTAAAGGCCCGGTTAACGCCTACGATGCTCAAAGTGCTGGGGCACAGCCAGACACTTGGGACGATTAAGGGGACGAAGTTATTTGCGGAGCTTGAGAGCCTGATTCGCGAAATTGAAGAAGGATTTATCACGAACCCCAAAGAGAAGGAAATCGCGGAAAGTTATCGGCGATTAACGCTCTTAGAGGCCTTGGGGAAACTTGAGCTGACGCGGGATCAGTGGGAAGAAATTCAAGCGTTAGGCGATAAGCGTTCTGCGTTAAGAAAAGAAACTTTGAACAGTGTCACACTTAACGCTTACCCCTTTTCGCTTACCGCTGATTTTCAACCTGCCCGGGAATTTTACCGGCTGGCGCTTGAACGTGATAAAGCGTTTAGCCGCAATCTTGCGAAGCTATTAAAAGACGAGAAGGCTAAAGCTGCGATTGTGGTGGCCGGGGGTTTTCACACCCAAGGGTTTGAGAGGAATTTAAAAGAGGAGGGATACTCCTACTCGGTCATTACCCCGAAGATCCAATCCCTTGAAGGTCAGCAGATGTATGCGGAAGTGATGCAGGGGAAACTGTCCTATAAACCTTACTTAAAAACGACCTTTTATGATGCGTTCGTGAGGGACTCATCCCTGAAGCTTGTGAATGAACTGAATGAAACGGATTTCAGAAAAAATATCAAATTATGGCGGGATGAAATCATCCGGAAACTTTCAAGCGGGGGCAGGATCGCCGAAGCGCGGGAATACACGCGGTATCTGGATTTATTGTATAAGATCTATCACGAGAAATTTGGCAAAGGCCTTCGGACGGGCCAGTCCCGGGAAGACATCCTTAAAGTGATTGAAAAAGAGCTTCAGGACTTTCGGGATGACAGCATCAATCGTCGCTTGCAGCAGTTTCAGTTTCAAATCAATGAATTTGCTCAAGGTCTTACTTCTCTTATTAAAGAAAAAGAACTCAACCCCCAGAACGTGTTAGCCCTGACCGAACAAGTCCGTCAAGCCACGGCACCTTCGACTTTGAACTTATTTTCAGCACTGCCTGCGATGATGCCGCGCGAGAGGCCCATTTCAAGGATGCGTCCGGAAATACGGGAGTTTCTTGCAAGCGGAAGGCTCGTTGCGGAAACGGGTTTGCCCGTTGCAGCGCCTGTGACTGCTCCTGCGGCTGTCCCGACGCCTGTTATGGTGAATGCCTTGCTCAATCAGGTTCAGGCAACTTTTGAAACAGGACTTATTCGTGACCTCGCCCAAACCGAGGCCGTGCGGGCTGAAGCAAAGCAAATTGTGGAGGGCGGGGATTTGGCCAGGCAGCTTCCCCTTGAAGCAAAATCTCCTGAGAATGTGCAGCCTATTGCAGATGCCATTTTGGCGCGGACAGCCGAAGGCGCGGCGCGTGAGTTGCCTAATGCAGGCCCACTCACAGCAGGTTCAGCAGCCTTAGCCCTTGTCTTGGCCGTAGGGAGTTTCCTGGCCGTGCGGCAGGGCCAGCGTAATCAACCTGAGCTTGATTTGGGAGATTATCCAAATACGGTTGAATTGAATGGCGTGCGCATCGCGAGCGGGGACCTTAATGATCGTACGGAACGTTCCGAAGTGCGTGCCTTTGATGATGATAATTATCCAGGCCGTGCTGAGGTTGCAAAACAGGACGCAAGGAGGAAATCCGCATCAAAAAGTAATATTGAAGAAGATGTCATTCTTTTTGCACGGCGCGTGAGTGATTTCTATAGAGCTAATAATTTATCTCCCGGAGAGAAAGGGTACCCAGTCGACAATGTTCAAAAATTAGAAAAAAATAGTCTTCAAGTCATGCGAGGAGTTTTGGTTACGGTGGATGATTATTTGTTTAAGATTCAGAAAGCAAATCCGGATGATAAAGCATTAAACAAGGAAATAAACAACTTTCGGAAGGAAATTATAGGCTTGGTTAATTCCATTAATGGCGTAGAAGTGATGCGCGGAGGGTCGGAAACGTTTAAAGGCTCTTCCGATCCCACGAAAGTGGATCCGAAAAAGACCATGCCGGGGCAGGCCCAGCCGCTAAAAACACCATCTGAGGTAGCGGGCGAAATGCTTGGAAAAATGGGAATTCGAACGCCTCCACCTAAACGCACTGAATCTACGAAAAGACCTTCAAAAACACCCGACGAAGTTTATCAATTAATGCCTGAAGCATCCGAAAGCAAAAAGCCAGAGCAAAAGCCGCAGCCTGCCGGACCTCAAATTCCTGTTGAATCTCTGCCAAGCGTGAGTAAAGAAGAGGCGGCTTTGCTTGAAATCGGTGAGGTACCCCATACTCCCCCTGTATTGCCCGCTGGGGATTCAGAAGTGGTTCAGGCGCCTGTGCCGGACCCTGCACCCGTCCTTGCGCCGTTGATGCCTACGACGATTAATCTGGAGGATGTCGCTCCAGAGCCGGAACCGGAAGTTAATATTGCGCCAGCGCAAGTGGGGGAGCTTCGCAATGAAATTAATGCATTTTTGGAGGTGCTGGCGGATGCGACAATCATGAAAAGGGGGAGAGGTACGGTTATTCAAAATTTGCGGGAACAGGAGAGTGCGATACGGAATTCAGCGGCTCAACTGGATAATCCTGAAGCAGTCGTCGGCGCCACGCTTGACAACATACGTCTAGAGCTGGAAGGGGCCGAGGCATCTTTGGATATAATTTATAGTAATTTGAACGCGAGAGGCCAGGAAAAAGGAGTCAACGATTTGATGATTGAGGTAACAAATCTTAAGGAAAAAAGTGTGAGTCTCAGGGGTGCGATCCTTAAGAGTATATCTGTTGCTGATCAGCCGGAAGCGTCTATGGAACCCGCTGTTGAACCGGTTGAAGAGGAAGTCGGTCTTGAGAAACTGGACGAAGATAACGTAGCGCCGGAATCAATCGCTGTTGAAGCTGCGGATGTTTCTGTCGGCGATATTGCTCCGGAGGAGGTAGGGCTGGCTCCCGACAGCGCCGAAGCGCCGGAAGCAGAGGCTCAGACTTCGGCGGAACAGCCGCTGACCCCTGAGCAAGAGATGGATAATTTCATTTATAAATATTTAGATGATGTACCCAAGGTGAATGAGCAATCTGACGCTGAGCAGGCATTACCCGGGGCCAAAACACTGCCGCCGGAGGAAAGGCCCTCCATGCCTGTATTTGATAATCAAGTAAAACTAAAAAGATTTCCGCAGGCTCCCTTCACCATGCAATTTCTCGAAACATTTAGCTCCGGTTTTATTGAAGAATTAAATAACCGCGACACCGTCATTGAGGACACGATTCGTAACGTTACAGTGTATAAGGACCGCACTGCAGCTATTGCGTTGCCAGTCTTTGCTTTTGGGATTGCTGGATTTATTATATTAATGCGGCTGATTGGATTCATTTTCACTGGAGTGCCAGTTATGCAGATTGCGATCCTCGGAGGCGCAGTGGGCCTTCTTTCTGGAGTGGCGCTTGCGATGTACACGCGTCCGAATTCTAGTTTGAAAAAATTAAGGAAGAAAGCGAGGGCAGATTTTGAGGAACTGCTTGACGATCAACATAGCAGCTTGGAGAAGTTATTGGATGCAGCGGAAGATAAGAAACTATATGACGATACAAGACTTGCTTTTGTGCTCATTATTAAGGAACTTGGAGCGCGCCTTGATTATGCAGGCCGGCAGAAATTGAGTGAAGCTTCAGATCCTGCTCGGTTGACGTCAATCATTAATGATTTAAATGCGTGGCCGGCCAGACTTAAAACAATCAGACAGGATATTGAAAAAAAGAAAGCCCGGCCGAAATCCTTCCTTAGAAGATTATGGGAGCGCAGCGTAGGCGCAGGCGGCAGGATCCGGCTTGAATTTACTGCGCCTCAAAAAGTGTCACCTTCGGGTATCAATGGAGATATTATTGCGGCCGCGGTAGTGGGTACCATTGGAAGCATCCTGGCCGGATTTTTCACATCTATCTTTGGCGGGACACTCGCGGGTATTGTGACAGGCGTGATTTCAGGAATCATCGTAGCGTGGATTATCGTTTCAGATATCCGCAAGAACGCTGAACGTATTGCCGATGCCCAGCGGCCGAAAAAACAGACGACTCTTGGGCGACAAAAAAAACAAACGGATATTGCCCCTGGGGCTAAGAGCAAACCTCCTGCGCCTGCCGCAGCTGTGACCAAGCCCCAACCGGTTGCGCCGACAGCTCCACAGATTCAGAGACAGCCGCCTGCGCCTGCAAGCGCTGCTACGGCTCCGCAGAGGAAGACAGATGCGGCAGTGCTTAATATCGGCGGCCGTATGCTCGAATTTGAAGTGACGGAAAAGAACGGTAAAAAAGGCATCTCTATCATTGATAAATCAAAAGGAAAAAATCAATTGATTTTCCGCAAGACCTCCCTTCATGAAGGAGTTGAACTAAAAATTGGGTCGAGTAAAGAACAAGGCAGTGACTTTGTTTTGACGGGTCCCCACATGGCGCCTGTGCATATCGCCCTGCAGTTTATCAACGGCCAGTGGTATTTTAAGAGTCTGGCTCCAAGCGGTACGGATGCGCGCAGAAAAACATATCTTGAAACTGATGGCTGGCAGCCTCTGGTGACAGTTGCACATCCTTTGGAGGATCACTTGAATGTCCTTGAACTTGAAGGAAACATTCCAGTCTATAGCCTTGTGAATGGTCTGAAGGCTCTCGGTCGCCGCCGATCCGATCCCACGACGCCGCTTTCTCAATGGGTTAAAGATTATATTGAAACCAAGCAAGGGGTGCCGGACTCAGTCTTGCTCAATAAGTTTATAAGTGACCGGAAAGCCAAATCCGACGCGGCGCAGAAAAAAGAGCAGGAGCGTATTCTGAGAGAATATCAACTTGTTCAGCGGGGACTGAATGAAAGCCCGGACGTGAAGGCTGTTCTGAGCGCCGGTGTCTCCATTCAAGATCAGCCTGAAGAACGGCTTACAACCGCAAGCAGAATTCTCGGAGAGTCTAAATCCCAGATTGCGGAGCTTGATAGGCGTGCACGTGAAGTCGGCGCAAACCTGGGAAAAGCGAATCAGCAAATAGCGGCTTGGATTCAAACCATTGATCAGGAGCTCCAGAGACGGCAAACACAACAAAGAAAAGCCGAGGCGGACCAAGAGGCGAAGGATAAAAAACGATATGGCCTTTTAATGGACAGCATTATTCAGCACAGCAAGCAGAAAAATTATGAAAGGTTGATGCCTTACGTCGTAGATACCATGATTAAAATCCGGGAGAACAGGCAGGAGGAGTTCGAAATGCCTCCTAAGTATGCAGAAAGCATCACTCAGATCATAAAATTTTTGGACAAGGGGCTTAGTCGATATCAGATGGAAGACGTGCGTAAACTTCTTTATCTTCTTCGAAAGCACTATCGCAACGGTCCCCGTTCTGAAGTCAGGGCGCCTATCCAGGCCGAGCTTACGGTGGGTGGTTTTCCTATACAAATCACAATTCCGAGGACGCCGCTTCGGGACCGGATTATCATTCAAAGTCCTGCGTTGAACGTTAGCCGTCAGGAGCAAGATGTTGTTGAGGGCGCCACGAATTCAAGAATTACTTTGGGACGCAGCACGGAGGATAAGGTGAGTATTCCTACGCCGGCTGAAAAACGCTCGGTATCACGAGAAGCCTTGGAGCTGCACTATATTAATCGAAACTGGTATTTTCAGAGTCTATCTGAAACCAACGGGGTTACTTATCAAGGTCGGACATTTCTTAAAAAAGATGGCTGGCAGCCCTTGGCGGATGACACTCCACTGGTCGAAGATTTGATGAATCGTTGGGAACTTGAAGGGATTCCTGTAGCCACCATTGTAAAATATTTCCAGCGCTATTTGTCGCATACTGAAATCGATTATAAGACTATACCGATGGCCGCATTGTATCCCGGTGAATTGGGCGTGCTGGTTGGAAGAATGGGAAGAGAGTTGGGCGAAAGAGCCGGGGCGGCATTCACCGCTGAATATGAAAAAATCATGAATCCCACGTTGATCCAGAGCCTGATTAACCAACGGCTTTCCAAGGCTCAGGCGGAAAGGGTAAAAAAGGAAGACGAGCGCGCGCGGCAAAAGCAGAATTTGGAACGCGAAGTTCAAGCTGCGAAAGAAGTATTGGAGAAAAATAAAGCCTATCAGGACTTTATCCGCTCGGATAAAACAATGTTAACCTCCGACACGCCCGAAGATCTTGAAGCCTTGCTCAATTTGTTAGCGGGGATTCGGGACAGATTACAAAAAATAGCTCCGGAGGGTGAGCCGCACCCTTTCATCGTTAAAATCGAGGCTCAGATTGGCTCGATCCAAGACGAATTTGAACGTGACCGTAAGAGGCTGAAAGATGGCGTAGATGCGCGGGAAAAAGCCGCGTTGGATAGACAAAAGGCCGCTGAGCAAGCCCGGAATGTACGTCGTTATCAAAGTCAAATCGCCGGCATTGAAAGCTGGAGAAAGAGCGTGCCGTATACGCCTGATGTTTTAGTGAATGTATTAAATTATATGATCACAGTAATTAGGTATCATGATCCTTCAATAGAGGCAAATTTGGATATCGTGAAGGCTGTTCAACCGCTTAAGATTGCTCTCACAAGTTTTGGAGGGGATGAAACAAACCTTGTCCTGTTACAAACCCTTCAGAATTATTATGCGCGCCAACCCCGCTCTGAGGTTCGTCAGGGCGAAGAAAAAAATGTTGTGGCGAGAATTGTCACGTCAAAAGTCTTTATAGATGCGGGCGTTACAACCTACTTCGAACGGCTTCGTGCTATTTTTAAAGAAGGGGAAAGCGCCCTTACGAAAGATGTAATTCAGGAAATCCAAGCCGATTATGCAAAGCTGGTCGCGGACCATGGCAAGCCGGTGGTTGTCAAACAAAACGCTTATGACGTGGTGACAACTCCCCGATTGTTTGAGCATCTTTTTAGTACTGCTGTGACATTACCCCTCGGGGTTGCACAGACACCAGCATTTTATAATGGGCAGGCCTTCGTTTTAGATGCCGCACGAGGTGCGTTGTTGCTGTATGTTTTAAAGGAAAATCTGGAATTAACCAAGCGGATCTTTCAGCGGGAAACCCTTATTTCCGAAGCCCTTTCCGCTCCCCAAGAGGCGGGGGGCAGTCCACAACTCCCTCAGCGGTCTGTGGCTACGCCCAAAGCTAATTTGCTGGACGAAGCTTTAGCGCCGCCTGAAACAACGGCGCAGAACGCCGAATCTGAGATGGATCGTCAAATGCGTCTTTTTCTCGAATCTTCAAGAAGCAAACCGCGCCGCTCGGAAATCCGATTTGCAGGCAGCGGTTTAGAATTTGATTTGTCTGAAGAAGGAAGGCAGCAGATTGTAAGCGCCCTTAATGAAAATCTAGAAGTTCAGGCTGTGACTGAAGTTTTAAGCAAAGATTTTCGCCTGAGGCTTGATGAAGCACGCCAGAATTTAGATGGGAATATCGCAGCGACTTTAGAGGCGTTACGTCAAACTCAAGATATCGTGAGTGAAGTTTTCTCGCCTGATTTTGAGGCGCGGATTAAATCCCAATTGGAGTGGACGGTTAAAGTGGGGCTTCTTGAATCTGCGGATGTCGAATCCGTGATCTGGCGGGTGCGCGCTGCCGCACTTGGAGAAGCCATTGCGACGATTACGGAAGTTGAACTAAATCTTGCGGATTCGATGCAGGGTCTTAGTGACGCGACCCTTCAGGCCTTCCAGAACAAACTTGAGAATGCCCTTCAGGCGCTCAAAACCAGGGCATCCGGCCTTCGCATGAATATTGTGATTGTGGAACCGGATAATGAAACGGACCGGGCCTATGTGGAGTTTGCACTGACGCAGCTTAAAGAGTTTATTGATACGGCTGAAGTAATGTACGCTGCGAACCAGAAGCCCAATAGCCGTTTGAGGAATCTTGGTTTTCCTGTGATGTCCCGCCGTTATGATCCCGCTAATTCGATGCAAACGATTAATGACATCAATGAGAAGCAGCAGGCATTAAATGGGCAATTACCCGTGTGGTTTGTCACTAATGGAATTCAATTGCAGCAGAATGAGTTACAGCAGCCCTTAACGGCCTTACGCTCTAAACTAGATGCAATGCCTGAAAAATTAAAGAAACCTTTCATTACCGCGGCAGACCGGCTCTTTATCGCCTTGAATGGCTTGAGTGCGAGCCAGCGGCAGGTCATTTTGGGAGATCTCTCCGGAGAAAAGCTCCGTCAGTTTGTCGAGGAACAGCAATTAGGTTTCCCCAATACCTTTAAAATGGAAGGCGGAGATATCATGCCGAGTATTTCCGGCCTTATCCAAGATCTGAAGACCTTCCAAGTCACCTCCGTCGCCGCGTAATATTCTGATATTCCACATTAAAACAAATCAAAATAGGGGACGGTTCTATTTTTTTCGGATAGCGGATGTGTTGGAAAATAGAACCGTCCCCTATTTATGCTGCGGAGGCGAGAAGCTCTTGCTGAACGCGGGCCTGGATCCAGGATTCCTGAAGCAAGAACACCCCTGCCTGTTGCGTGAAAAAGCCTTGCGCGGTACTTTGAGCAAGGTAGGCTGTTTGCAGATTGCGGTCAAGGAGAGCCGCTTTTAAAACCTCTCCAAGCACGGCCGCGCTCAAGCCTTTAAGATTGCGATATTTTTTAGCGACCTGGCGAGGATTAAACTGAAACACAAACCCAAACGAATCAAGGCTTTCTTCAAGGTTTTCATTGCGGGAAGCTTCCAGTACATCCAGGTTGGGTAAAAGCAGCGCTGAATTTTGAGATTGGATGCCAATTTTCAAAGCCCTTTGCTGCTGTTTCTGGATTGCTGCAGCGCTGATTTTTTCCAAATAAGAAACTCGAAAGTAATGGATTTGCCCGGCGGGAAGCTCTCTGATCAAAGGAGTTAAAATATCTTGCTGCGAGCCCCTTGCGCGAATATCCACGTAGGCAGTTAAAACACTTCCTATAGGTAACTGCTGCAGGCGCTTTTTTAGATCATCCCGGTCTCGCGGGTTGAGCGTCTTTAAATCCACATGCAGACTAATAGGAATATTTCTTATCTCGTTTTGGGAAATTCCCAGTCCGTCCTTATTGTGATCCTGGATGGCCTCAACGCCTTGCTGCGCCGTTTGTCTTTGCCAAGCCCATTCAAGCAGACTCTCAAGATAGCCCCGGTACCGGCGCATCGCACGTGCGTCCCAATTTGTCCCCATAAAAGGATATGCGGCCGTGAGGGCGACGGCAAAACGTACAGGGTATGCTGCTTCTATCGGGTTGGCGTTTAATTGAGGAATTGAATGCCTTATTTCCGATCGGTTTAATGCCTGAGTGATCTTTTCTCTAAGATGCTGTGTGAGCAATTTCGCTTTTCCGGATGCCTGGTCTTCGGGCATGACAATCAGATGAATTGAAATTTTAGGTTGACTGTGGACATACAAAAGTAAAAAATCGGTTAACCTCTTGGTCAACGCGTCAACAGCGTTGGGATCTTCATAAGTTTCGGCGTCGACGACAACAGAAAGCCTTGGATCATATGAATTACGGAGCATAATGAGAGCATCATCGACTTCTTGGGGGGGCAGCTTGCGCGAGAGAATTTCGCCCTCCGCAGGGACCCAAACCAGAGTTTTGCCTTGGGAAAACGGCGGGAGATGAACAAACGCATGGGCCAATTTTGAGTTAAGAATTTCGGTTAGGAGATGTGATTTGCGGCGCATTTTGCCAAAGCTTATAACCGCAGGAACAGGCGTCAAGCTAAAGGGAGAACCCTTTTCAAATTGTAGCTCTGTGAGAACGTCCGAAAGATTTTCCGTAGCGACCACTTTAAGATGTTTCTCAACTTGAGACTTTTTGGTTTGGGCTTGAAGTATGTCACCTAGTGAAACTCCCCCGCTCATCCGCCCGTCTTCGGCGCGATCAACAACGAATTCGTTCACAAGATTACGCAAATAGATCCTCTTCTCTTCCTCAATGGGGAACTCGGCAAGGAAATTGGGAAGGCTGAGCGGGAGAGCTCTATAATTATTTTCTTTAGCGGTACGGAAGCTTTCACCAGGCGGGTACTGAAGAATATTAAGATCTGTGGCGATCCCACGATCCTGAATCCTGAAGATTTGAAGGGCCAATCGTTGCTGAGCGCCGCTTAAATAGAACAAAATGTGATAGATTCTTTGTTCCTCCGGTTTACGTTTAGATTGAAGGGTGAGCGGTATAAAATAAAATGAGCGGTAAAAACTGGTCTTGTTTTTCCAGTCCCAATTGTAAAATTTCAGGATGTTATGTTTTTCCCAACCCTCATCGGCGTGATAGGTAACATGATATTTCTTGTGGCGTCTGGGGAGCTGGTGCGTGATTTTTTCTGTTAAATCCTTGAGGTAATCGACAAGAAGCTCTTTTTCTGCCGTGCCAAGGGTTGCAGCGCTTACCGGCGTCGGCGAGGCACGCATTTCGGCGCGCGGGAAGGAAGTCCCATGGAATGCAGCGTCAAAAAGTGTTTTGGAAGGATTGAAAGCGCTGCCGCGATCTGCAAAGTAGGGAGATATGAAACGAACCGCGAGACGATCAGGGGTCGTTACAGATTGAAGAGCTCTTTGAACTTTTTTAAATTCGGAACGTAGATAGGGTTTAGCATAAGGGCCAAGAAATTCGTTGATTTGTATTGCTGATTCCGTGAACCCTGGTTTTTCAAGGTGCGCCGTGCGGAGCATGATCTCATGATAAAGTAAAGAGTCGCCGGCGGACGTCATTTTAGGGGTGATTTGAATGTAAGCCAGCCCCTTTTTTCTAAAAAGCTCAGCCATACCGTCGGCATGAAAGCCGCCTGTTACAAGTAAAACGGTTTGCGGGGGGCGATTTTGCAGCGTAGATTCAATTTTGTTTAAAAAAACTTTTTCCCGGAGTGTAGAAATTTTATAAAATCGGGACGCTGCCGCCAGAAGTGGATCGTGAACGAAGGAACGCCGCTGTTTTAGCTCGTGCCATTCTCCCGGCGTTAGCTCAAGCTGCAGTAGTTTTTGAATTAAAAAATGGGTCTTGTAATGATCAAGAAGACGGCCCTGCTCAGTGGTTTTAATATGAATCTTAAAAAGCGCATCAAATAGTTTATGGGTTTCTGAATAAAGAGCCGGGGCATCTAGTTCATTTTGTAAAATTGCGGCATGGCACTTGATCGTGGTTTGAGGGAAGTTCTTAAATCGAAATCCGAAGGAGTGTGTTTTGTGATAGAAATGTTCAAGTAGAGCCCGGGGCTGATTTGTCTTTTTGTCCGTCATGCGCGCAACAATTTGTGTTGGAAGTTTTCGTTCGCGGAGCCAGTGTTTTAAATGTTGTTTCTCCGTTTGTTCCTTTATGCCTGCGAGCTGCGTTTGCAGCGATTCCAGAGCGGTGAAACGGCTTAATTGTGGCCATTCAAACTGGGATATGGGATCTTTTAAATCAAGGCCAAGAAGTTTCTTCGATTCCTTCGTAAGTAATTTTACTACGGCTGAAAGGTCACTATGCTCCGAATGAAACTTTTGCCACACGCCGATGAGATCTCGAAGCTCGGGAGGCAAGATTTTTGAGGCTTCCCGGTCAAGCAAGAGTTTCCTTGCTTCCATTTCGGAGTTAGCGCTTTTTGAATGATTCAATACGTCCCTAAATGCCGTATAAGCGCGGTGGTAGAGATCCGAGTTTTCAATTCCTAGAGCTTCTAAAGCTCGCCGAGAGTTATGCGAGCCGGGAAGGAGCGCTAAATCAACCCCTGTGAGTTCACCTTCTTTGGCCAGGTAATCCGAAACCTTTTCGTTGAGGGAAGGTTCAGGGAAAAAATCAAGATATTCCGGATGAAGACGGCCGTTTGCGCCTTCCGCAAAAAGAAGGGTGATGTCATGATGATCCTGAAGGTAATGGATGATCTTTTTAACGTTAAGCGCGCTCTCATAATGGCCGTGAGGTGTTTTCAGATGAACGATAACGGGGCCCTGATAAGAAGGATCAGGAATGTAACTTTCTTGAATTTGGCCTAGCTCCGAAGGGAGGAAGCCAGTCGACTCAGTGGCTTCCGAAGTATGATTAACCTCAATTGGAGTATTAACTTGCGAATAGACCGGTAAGGTTAGATTGGAGGTTAAAACAAGTGCGGATAAAATTATCCTGAGCAGGGATCTATTTTTGGACTTTGGCATATGTGATCTGGAACGCTACAATTTAAAAGGTTTTAGAAAGTATATCCTCTACTTTGTAACCTGTCAAGGCGGGGGAAATCCAGGCCAGAAAGCCCTTGATTCTTGCTCTTTATGAATTTTTTGTTTGCTTCTTATTGAAAAAACATTAGTATTCTCATAAATTTTTATTTTTGCCCGCATTTCTCATCATCGGGCGGTTATGCTCATCAAAATAAAAAATTAATGAGAAAATCGGGTTTGGCATCTTTTTTGAATGTAATTATCGAAAAGGGAATGGGTTATGAAACTGACCGAGATTTTTACCAAGCCCAAGCAATCGCCGATCAAGGATTTTATCAAAACAAACTTTAAACACTTCAATGCGGCGGTTGTGGTGGATGCGGCGGAAGCCTGGATCGCGCACCTGGAAAAGGGCGGAAAGATGTTTTTTACCATGGCAGGCGCAATGAGCACAGGAGAACTGGGTATTTCGCTTGCAGAAATGATCAGGCATGACAAGATTCACGGGATTTGCACGACCGGAGCCAACCTGGAAGAAGATATCTTTAATTTGGTGGCTCATAATCATTATGAAAGAGTGCCCGGATACCGGACCCTCACGGCGGATCAGGAGCTGGAGCTTCGGGAGCGGGGAATGAACCGGGTGACGGATACCTGCATTCCGGAAGAAGAGGCTATGCGCAAAATTGAACGCAAACTGCTTAAATTGTGGCAAAAGGCGGATCAATCCGGAGAAAAGTTTTTCCCTTATGAGTTTATGTACCAGTTGATTGCGTCGGGTGAACTGGACGGAGCCTTTGAGGCCGACCCTAAAAACAGCTGGGTGCTTGCGGCGTATGGAAAAGGGCTTCCCATCTGGACCCCGGGCTGGGAAGATTCCACGTTGGGAAATGTTTTTGTGGCCAATGTGATGAAGGGGAACCTGAGTTCCTACCTGACCGTGAGAAATGGTTTGGAGCAAATGGCAAAGCTTGTGGAATGGTACCGGCAAAATACGGCCAATGAGACTTTAGGTTTTTTTCAAATCGGGGGAGGCATTGCGGGGGATTTTCCGATTTGCGTCGTACCACTCATTCAACAGGATTTAAAGGAAGATTGCAAGTTGTGGGGATATTTCTGCCAAATCAGCGACAGCACAACTTCCTACGGCTCCTATAGCGGCGCGCATCCAAACGAGAAAATAACCTGGGGCAAGCTCGATATTACGACCCCGAAGTTTATCATCGAATCCGACGCGGCCATTGTGGCGCCCCTCATTTTTAATTATATTTTAGGAAACTAACGAACAGGAGTAAGGAATGGATAAAAAACCGTTCATCATTCTCGGAATTCTTGCGGGTGTCGGCGCGCTTCTTGGTTTGGCCGCTTTCACCCCTCAGCAAATCATTGCTACGCTCGCCTTTCTAATTGTGATCTGCGGCACTCTTTTTTATTGGCAGTTCCGGCTGTCTTTTGCTTTTGGCGGGATCGCACTTTTACTTTCCACCAATCTTCTTGACGTCCCTCATGTGGTTGAGTTTGCCGGGCTGGATATTATTTTATTCCTGGTCGGGATGATGACCCTCATTGGTTTTTTGGAGGAAAAGCATTTTTTTGAGTATTTGATTGCCCGGGTGGTTGACGGGATCGGGCATCACGCCTATCTTTTAATGGGAGTTTTGATGGGACTTGCGACTGTTTTTGCCGCGCTCGTCGACGAAGTGACTTCCATTTTGTTCATGATGTCCACAATGTTTCACCTGGCCAAACGCTATAAGGTCAACCCCATTCCGTTTCTCCTGATGCTGGTTTTTACTACCAATATCGGGAGCAGTGCGACCGCGGTTGGAAACCCAATCGGCGTGATGATTGCGCTGCGCGCGCATTTGACCTTTGCTGATTTCTTGCGCTGGGCGAGCCCAATTTCACTGGTTTCACTCCTTGTTACCATACCTCTCTGTTTTATGTTGTTTGGGAAAAGCATCCATGAACTTGGGAAGAAAATGAAGGAAGAAAAAAGAGAGATCGAAGAAGCCAAGCATATTACACACAAAAAATCCGATATCCAGCTTTGCTGGCTGCTGTTCCTCGGGACAGTCGTTTTCCTCGTGCTTCACGCGCATCTGGAAAAAGCTTTCGGGCTTCAGAAAAATTCTATGCTGCTTGCTACCTCGCTTGGCGCGGCGTCCATTGTCATTGCGCTCAATGCCGGTCAGGCGCGTGAATTTTTCATGCGCCGTGTGGATTGGTGGACACTGGCTTTTTTTATGTCGCTTTTTGCCTCAGTAGGAACGCTGAAATATGCCGGCGTGACTGAACGCATTGCGCAGGGAATGCTTGCCATAGGGCAAAATAATCCGACATCCCTTTTAATCATTTTCACCTCCGCGATCAGCTTATTGACCGGTTTTATGGATAATGTATTGGCCGTCGCGACCTTTATCCCTATTTTGCTAGAACTTGAAAAAGCGGGGGTTTACGCCTTTCCCTTTTGGTGGGGGATGCTTTTTGGGGGAACTTTGTACGGCAACTTGACCGTTATAGGGAGTACCGCCAATATTGTCGCAATGGGGATGCTGGAAAAGGAGTTTGGGATGAATATTAAGTTTATGGATTGGTTGAAGCCCGGAATTATAGTTTCAACTGTTACGATCGTCATTGCGTTATTCTTGATCCACCTTCAAATCCCCCTGATGCCCCGATAGTTCATCCGCCTGTCTTTCTGCCAATCATAGGCTATACTTAATCAGGAATAGAATCTACGATTGGATGACAGGGGAATCGGATGAAAATATCGGTGATTATACCGGCTCTCAACGACGGCAAACTGCTCTACTCCACGCTTGAAGATTTATATGCTCACCACGCTCCTGATGAAGTGATTGTTGTGGACGGGGGCTCTACCGATCAAACTCTGAAAATTGCCAGTGAATGGACGACCGTGATTTCATCGCCCAAGGGCCGTGCCAGGCAAATGAATGCGGGAGCGAAGCAGGCTGCAGGGGAAATTTTCTTATTTTTACACTCGGATACACGCCTGCCTGAGCGAGGGCTTTCCAAGATAAGAGAAGCAATGGAGGCGGGCATCGCGGCAGGGCGCTTTACCATGCGTTTTGATCATTCCCACTGGCTTCTCAGGCTTTTTGCGCATTACACCCGCCTGCCGTGTTTTTCTTACGGAGATCAGGGTTTTTTTGTGCGGCGTGACGTTTTTCAGTACTTGTCTGGATTTCGTGAAGACATTCCCTTTGAAGACGTGGATTTTTATAAGCGATTAAGCGCTGTGACACGCCCAGTTATATTAAAGGATCCTGTTGTCACCTCGGCGCAGAGATTTTTGGAAGGGAGCGGCAAGCGCGAGAAATGGCTGCGCTTCCTTCTAGCAGGCCTCTATTATATGGGTTTCAAGATATCCCACCTCAAGCAAAAGCCGTATTCCATCTAGGCTAAAGTAGATAGAGCGATTGTTAAAGATATTTAATCCTACTTTTTTTCGCCATTTTATATCTCATAACTATCTATCTTCATTATGGTTATGGCTAAGTTTAATAATTTCTTTTTAAATTATTTGACAAATGTCTATAGTATGTTATATTTGCATACGAAATGATTTTAAACAGATTAAAAAAGTATTTTTTACATTTTAATCACGACAAGTTATGATCAACTACCAAACCGGAAAACTCAAGTCCTGGCTTAAGGGTATGGCTTTTGTGGTGGCGGTACTGTTCTCCTGGAATACCGTTGTTTGGGCTGACGGGACAGGAAATCTTCTTTTTACTCTCCAGAATAATGCAAAAAACCCTTCACTCTCGCAGTCTTTAATTCAATCTATAAAGCTGCCAGCCGAGCTCGGCCAGATCAAGCAGCTCTATCAGGGAGACCGTAATGGCCTGGTCGTCCATATTCAAGATGCCCACGTCAATGAAGAAGCGCAGCGTAACATAGCGGGCATTATTGACTATTTTGCCCGGCACGCCGGTGCGCGCCTTGTGAATGTGGAAGGGGCAACCGGAGAGCTTGCGCACCAGCTGCTCTCGACCTTTCCGGACGACACCGCGAGAAAACTTGTTGCCGATTATTTTCTCAGGGAAGCCCTTGTGACCGGGCCAGAATACCTGACGCTTTTGAAGCGCCCTGAAATTATTTTAAATGGGGTTGAAGACGCGGCGCTTTATGAAGAAAACCGCAAAGCTTTTCTTGAAGCCCTTGATTTTAAAGGCCGGGATGAGCAAAGCCTTCAAAGCTTGAGAAAAATGCTTGAGGCTGTGGGACGCCACGTGCTGTCAAAAGACCTGTGGGATTTGATACGGCACAAACAGGCGTTTGAACGGGAAGAACTGGATCTTGTCGCTTACATTGCTTATTTGATCGAATTGACGGGCAAGTTGCATCCCGCCGCTGAATTTCCCCAAATTGAAAAGTTTCAAAAATTAATCCAACTTGAAAAGCTCCCCGACCACGAGCAAAACGCCGAATATCTGGAACTCTCAAAATCGATTGGGGTTGAAATCTTTGATGAAATTAAACAGCTTGAGGGAATGCTGAAAGAAAAATTCTTTCAAAATGACGATGACCGGATGCTGGACCGGCTTTTCCGGTATCTTGAAATCTACGAGAAAATATTTGATTTTGCCCTGACTAAAGAAGATGCTGAATTCTTTTACGCGCACCGCAATGAATTTCAATCCGCCACATTCCGGAATTATCTCTGGCCGATCTTAGAGAAGTATCATTTCGATCAGGAAATCAAAGACATTTCGCTTGCGTCTTTAGACGAAGATCTCCCTAAGATTGAAAAGTTCTACGAGTCCGCGTTAAAACGGGATGACATTCTCATTACCAACACTCTGGCTAAAATGACAGAACGCCGCCAGAGCGTTGCGGTCCTTGTGACGGGAGGCTTTCATACTCCTGGCATTGAAAAGAAGTTGAGATCTCTTGGGTATTCCTACCTTGTGGCCACGCCGCGGATCACCAAAGAAGTCAATCAGGTAAAAGAGAGCGAACGTTATGCCAAGGCTATGCGTTCAGAGCCGACCCGGCTAGGAAAGCTTTTGACGGAAGCCTATTTCCCGCCTCTTTCGGGCCGTGCCAACGACCCACGCTATCAATTGGGATCTCCAACGCAGTTTCCCACGGATAACGAGTTAGCTCGTGTGAAGTTGAATATGAATCAGGGTTTGATTAACCCACGCAGCATCACTCAAGAATATCCCAAGCTTGATTTAATGGTTACCGGCGCTCTTTTATTAGCGTTCACAGCGGCAGCTAAAGGTAAAGAGTTGAAAGTCCTACGCAATTTACTTAATCAAATGTCAGCTGGCCTTTCGCCGCAGGCGAAATCCTTAGCCGAAGCTTTGTATGGACCCATTGTTTCAGGAACCCGCCAGGAAGCAGGCACATCCGGTTCGATTGTTGGAAAAGCCTATGGAGACGGGGCGTCTTTGGCCGCGTCCTGGCGTTCAAAGAAAGATTCTGAAGTGACGACTCGCCAGAAAGGCGCGGTTTTTGAAATCGACGGTTTTATCCTGGAAATCCGTTTGGAAAAAGGCGGGGTCGCGATTGATCTGACACAGCCGACGAAGCCCCAGGGCGATCTCGCCGGAGAAACAGGTGCGCATCCGTTTACGCTTCTTATTAATGATCCCTGGCTTGAAGAGCAAATCAGCGCCGAAATTTTGAATAGCCTTAACCCTGAAGAACGGAAGGGAAAACTCCTTGCCTGGACACTCGCCGCACTGACGTTGCACCACCGTGAACTCAGAACCAACGCAAAAAAAAATAAAGTTTACGGCGAAGATTTGAAGAAGGCCGTGGAGTCCTATGACACCTTCCAAAGGATTGTTGAAGTAACGCCCGACGCAAACCGGCAGAAAGTTTCCGGTATCTATTTACCTGCCGTCGATAAATTGGTCGAGTCGAAACAGGTGACGGGGGAGAAGCTTAACCGAGCAGCCTACCGAGCTGCCTACAATCAATTGTTTAATGAAGAAGACGGTTGGGCGCCGAAGATAGGGCCTAAATTTGAGAGAGAATTGAATGCGATCAGCGATTACCTTGGAAGGCAGGGGCTTGAAATACCGGCCAGTGTCCGTTCTGAAGTCCGAAGCCCTGAGGAATTTAAAAAAATGCAGGACCGGATCAAGCAGGCCCGGGAAAAACTTAACAAAACGATCGGCAAAGACGACACCGAGAAACTTAAAAAAGATAAAGTAATTCAGGCGTTTCGATCGCAGATCATCCAGAGAGAGCAGGAGATCCGTGAAAAAATTAACAATGCCCAAAAAACGAAATTAGACAATATTTATCGTGTCGGCGCCTTTTCGGAAATCATTGGAAGTCTCGATGACGAAATCGAAAACTGGCAGGCAAAAGTCCGGCAGGAAAATTCTCAGGCGGCAGCATACTTTAGCGAAGCTGATATTGTTGCCGCGTTTGAATCAAGCGAACGCAATATGATGAAAGATTATGAAGCCCTTGCGAGCTGGTATGAAAGTCTGGTGCAGGCGGCTATTCAAAAAGAAGCAGAGGATCAGTCGGCGATTGAAGAATCATGGCGGGTCTTTGATGCTGAACAAAAAGCAATCATAGAAAAACAGCGAATTGCTGAAAAGAAAGATGCCCAGCGAATCATTTCCCAGCAGAAAAAGATCGAACAGATTCTTAATGAGTATAAGGCGGCACAGGAAAAAGAATCGGTGGCGCGCCGGCAGGCTGAAGCGGAAGCGCGCAGGAAACAGGAAGCGGCGCTGGATGAAGCCCTCTGGGCGAAGGAAGATGCCGCGGAGGATGAAGCAAGGCAAACTCTTCGCGAGACTTTGTATGAATATCACGAAATGATTGAAGCCTTAAAAGAAGAAGAGGCACAGAAGAAGAAAACTGCGAAAATAACGCCAAAGGCTAAATCCGTACCCGAAAAGGCAGCCGCTCTTTCGGAGGTAAAAAAACCTGCAGAAAAGAAAAAGCGAAAGGGGCGGCTTACAGGACAGCAGCTTGTTGAGAGCATGTCCCAGTATCGCGATGCCGGCGCCGGAGGAATTTTTGGATTAGCTTCCTCTATTGTAGTTTTAAAAATTAAGGGAAAATCTGAGCCCTCGGAAGTTCTTCCCTCCTATCCCTTGATTGCAGAAGCGAAGCACATACTTGTTGAGGATGCGCCTGCTCAAACTATTGAAGTCGAAGAAGATCGCCTGGTAAATTTTTCTTCCTATTCTTTTATCGCCAGCGCTCCGTTAGAAGGTCCTCGATTCCAGGAAATTATCGAGCCGTTAGCCAGCGGCTTACTGGTCAGTGAAGTGACGTTTATGAGGTTTAATGGAACGCAGGAAACTTCTTTCAATTTTTTGGTTTCATATCAAGCAATTCCAGAGCCATTGCAGCCCATTCAGCCTGAAGAACCGTCCGCCATCCAGCCCATCCTTGATGAAACGGCCCTTGCTGCCTCGGAAAAAGCCCTTGAGGAACTACGAGACGAGCGTGATCGCGTAAGCGAGCAAAGAGATGGCTATCGGGATGCGCTCACATTAATGACTGCCCGGTTGCAGGATCGTGAAAGGGAAAACGCTGCGCTAATGGCTCAACAGAACACAAGTTATCAGGACGAAATGCGATTAATAACCGGCCGAATGGAAGATCTTGAAAGGCAGCTCCGTGAAATAAGGTCCACACAAGCACCTGCGGCAGAAGCGCCCATATTTGATGAATTTGTAGTCGCAGAAGGGCTTCAGACAGAAGATGATTTTCGCAATGAATTCAACCGTATGCTGGGTTTTTATGTCCAGCCGATCCTGGATGCGAGCGGTGTTTATATTCAAAGCGCCATAGAGGAATCGGCAAGACCCGAGGCGCTCGAAATCTTCAAGCTCACAGTCAGAGCAAGTTTTGGTTATCCTTCCCAAATTTCCGACCCAATTTTGCAAGCCTTATTGGATTTTGAAGAGAAGCGAGAATTGCTCTTTGAGCGCCTAGAGCTCAAAATTAACAATCTGAATGTAAAAATTGCATTAAGACTTGAATTACTTCAGTCGCAACAGAAAATTCTTACTGAATCAAACCCTGCTACCGAACAGCGCATCGATCCTAGAGTTTCTACGGACAAAGTTGAAAAAACAATTTTGGGCCCTCTGAAGCGGGAAATTGACAGTCTGAAATTAGAAAAAGGCAGGCTTGAGGGCCGTGCGGCAAAGGAAACGCGAAAGCAGTTGCCGATGGGTGCCACGCGGGAGGCATTGGCTAAACTCAAAGCCGAGTCCGAACCGCCGGCCATTACGCCTCTGACAGCTGCACCGCAAACACCTGAAATAACGGAACAGACCGAAGCAAAACCCATTCCTGCAAAGCGCCGCAAGAAAGATGCTGGGAAGCGTGCCGCCAACAAAGGGCCTGATGTTTTGAGTAAAACAAAATCCGCTTTCGTTGCCTTCATAAAATACTCGGGAAACGCCATTGTATCTATTCTGGCGCGGGGATGGGCAGGCCTCTCCTTTTTAGTCGCTTTTTTCGTGAATGGGGCTCAGAGATATAGAGAACATCAAAACAAATATGGCCGTGCTTTCCGGCTTTATGGCCAAGCGCTATCGGCTGAAAAGGCTGCTGCGGTAGATCAGTATATTGACCGGGCGGATGGTCTGGAATTCAGTCCTTATTTCTGGCAGAAAATTAAATTGAACAAAATGCGGACAGCCGCGATTGAGCATCTGGAAGCATTAATAGCCGCGGAAACCTCCAAACCCCAAGCCGAGGTTGAACCCGAAGCCGAATCCGAGCCAGTGGCTGAATCTCAATTAGATGTCACCCTGATTAAACAGCAAATCACGAATTGGAAAAATGAACTTTTGTCCCTAGCCCCTCAAATTGCAATAAAAACAATGGAGAGATTAGAGGAAGAACAGGAAAAGAATAAGTCTGTTCGAAAGGCTTTTGAGTCGCTTGTTGATGATGAGGATTTCCGGTTATCTTTCAACGATTTAAAGATAGAACAACAATTAGAAAAAATATCGCGCGCCTGGGAAGCGATCAAGAGTCATTCAGACTTCAACGTACCCGACATCAAGTCTTTATATTTTGAAGCGCTTGTAGAAGTTCACCGTGCGCTTAAAAATCCAGTTCAGCTAAAAAATGATGCGATTCCTGCGAATGCAGGTGAACCTATTGCGGCAGTGGTGGGTATCGACGAAGACGTAAAACTTACTCCGGAGGAAGAAGCGGGTGTCGAGTTCGAGTTGCCACCCTCTCAAGTTGATCAGCCCGGAGAACAGGCCCCGGAGCCGGATGCTTATTTCGCAGTCGATGAATCATTGCGACTGGAACTTTTGGCTCTGTGGGAGTCGTATCGAAATCCCATTCTGGCTGTTAGTGAAGCCTATGTGAAAGACAACAACTATGACGTTAATGCCGGTTTGAGACAGCGATTTGGATATGCTGCAACGGTCGGCGACCCTTTATTTCAAGCCCTCGGTGATTTTGCGGAAAAACGCAATGCCGTGTTTACACGAATGGAAACTGAAGTGCAGGACGTCAAAATTGCAAATGCGCTTCAACTGGATATTTTAAATCTTCAGCACGGATTTTTAGCAAGTGAACTGCAAGAGGATGGCGAGGTTCTGGTCCAGGCAATTGTAACGCCGAGTGTCAGTGAAATTATCATGACTCGATTGGACGAACAAATCAGGGAATTGGAAGCCCAGAAAGCGCAGCTGAATCTGAGCGCTGAAAAAATGCCCGATGTAACACCCGCTGCCAGCGGTGCAGCGCCTGCTGCCGAAGAAGCCCCCGCGGGTGAAATGCCGCAGGCGCAAAAAGAAATTACACCATCCGTAGAAACCCCTGGCGGAAGTCCCGCAGCGGCTCCAAGTCAGGTATCTTCAATGCCAATTGTTGCAGAAGAAGGGCAGGGAAGACGTTCTCCTGAAGTCATCAACGCGGAACTAGAGCGCGTTCAAACGGATTTGGACAGAATTGATAAGAAGCTTTTGCATGTGAGCGATAATGTTGCTGACAATTTACGCAAAAAAGCTATAGAACTTCAGCAAGAACTTGAGGAGGCGCTTGGCGCGGCTCAAACGCTGCATAGTATGGAAGTCCCCCTGACGAACAAATATCCGGCGCAAAAAGCGCCGCCGGCGGTGACGTCGGCTCCTGTTGCGCAATTACCCGAGTCAAAAGTTTCCCGAAGAAAAACACCCGGACAAAAGCCAATCGATAAGGACGAATTTGATACTTTGCAACCTCCTTCTGCATTCGAAGACATCCAGGCGGAAAGGGCACGTATATTAGAACAGGCTGCAGAGGCGACCACTCTCGAGGAACGGGACGAATATGCCGCACAGCTTGAGGCGCTTGAGGAAAATGTTATGACCGCTGAACCCATCCAGGATATTACGCCGACGGAACCTGCGTCCATCCTTGAGCCTGTGTCGAACTTACCGTCCGAAGCGTCTATGGTGCCATCCCAGACGGAGGGGACACACCCAGAAATCACGGTCCCCGAAATCGAATTTAAAAACAATTCTCAGAAAATTGAAAAGATAAGTGCTGCCGAACGCGTTCAGGCAAGCGAGGAAGATCTTGATAAAGATATTGAGGAATTGGAAAAATTGCGCGCCCGAAATCGGGAAATCTTTGAGAAGATTAAAAAGCAAAACGGCCGGTCTGAAGTAAGGGGCGACAACCAGACAGATGTCTGGGGCGGCCTTTTAGTGGCTGAGAAAAGCAAAGAGGTATTGAAAACCATCCAGGATCGCAAGAAAGAATTTGAAGAGTTGGAGCGCCAGTTTGAGGAGAGCGATGCCATTGCTGCGGTCGAGATTATAAAAAAGCACCTTGAGCGGGACCTTTTGAAAGTGACCAAGGAACTGGATTCGTTAATCACTTTGGCTAATTCCGGCACGACAACCGCCCGGCAGCTTTCGGATAACATTGAAAGCGCGGAACAGATTTTCGTAAAGGCGCTTAGCGATTATGAGAAACGGGTGGAGGATCTCAAGAAAGCCTTTGAAGAAAAGCAATACCGGAGAATTACGCCGCGGGATGAAAAAATTGCCAAAAAACTTGAGCAGATCAAGGTCCTTTATGAAGGGAAGTTAAATGAAGTCAATGAAAAATTCAAGCAGGTGAGCCCCGCAGCCGGAACGGTTCAGGAGAAGCTGTCGTCCTTGAAAGACAAGCAAAACCGTCTGCGCCAGCACTTGGCCAAGATCGGACAAGCCAAACAAAAGCAGGTGTCGCAGGAAAAAGCCGACGAACTGGCGAAACCCTCCCTGCCGCCCCATATCGCGGCTGTTGTCAAAAGACTTGCAGAAAGCAAAAAAGCGACACAGCAAGCTCTGAAAGAAATGGAAGCTGCTCGCGCTCCTCCGGCCAAGAAAGGAACGCTGAAAAATGCTGCACTTGCTATTTTGTTTCCCGCCATGCTTACGGGGGTGCTGGCTTTTGTCGGTACTTATTTGTGGGCCCCGGGTCTTCAAACTTCACCTCAGGAACGTCCTGTCGCGGCGGCAACGTCCAAAAAAGCTGAGAATGGGCAAAAATCAAAAAGGGCCGAGGACGACCGCCGACGGGAAGAAATCAAAAAAGCTGCTGAAGCTGCGGCGCAAAAAATTGATGCAGCGAGGAAGGGGATTGAAGGTGAGATTGCAAAGTTAAATGCGGATATCCAAACGAAACAGAAGCAAATCCAGGGGCTCGAGAATCAGCGTGGCAAGATTGACCCCATTTTGGACGATCTCGCAAAGAAAGCTATCGAAGCGACTCAATTGGCTGAGACGCAGGAGAAAAAGGTTGAGGCAAATCAGAATGAAATTAATAGAAGCAAGCAGTTTGTGGAATGGTATAAAGATGTCGCTGCGGGCAAAAGGCGTTGGGGTTACGTCCAATTCAAGTATTCTTCGAGCACTCCTTATTATGTACAACCCAGGGTGGTTCAGGGACCCGACATTTATCTGGATGCAAAAAAGAACCAGCCGTTAGTGAACAAAGAGTTCCTCAAGCCAGAGTGGGTCGATGCCAAATGGCTGGATGTGAAACGCAAAGAGGCTCTTGATGAAAGCAATAAATATTTGGCGCGCATTCCGCAGTTGGAAGGCGAGAATGAGGAAATTGAAATGGGGTTGCCTGATTTCCAAAAAAGGCGGGACGATCTGAATCAACGGTTTGTCGCGCAGCAGCAGGAAGTTATAGGGCTTAATGCCGAAATCGACAGGCTCCAGCGCGAGATCATAGCAGCGCACGAGAATATCAAGGAGAAAGAGGCGCTGCTCCGGGACTTGAGGATTACCCGATCCGAAGTTCGCAGCGACGAAGATGACTTCGACTTCCAATTCGACTTTAAAGAGTTAACGGATGAGGCAAAGCTGTCTCTTGATCACCCGGAACTGGTTCCGGCAAAGCGTACCGTGCTTGCAAAGGAATCTGAAACTGAAGAAGCGAGGCAGGAGGAAGAGCAGAAGCAGGAGCAATCCGCGGAAGTTATTAAGGGCACAAAACTTATTGAAACGCCTAAAATCGAAGAGGCAAGCGAACCCGCCGAGCCTGCTAAAGAGCTTCCCGTAAAAAAATCAACTCCGACCGCCGTTGAAGAAACAGTTCCGTTTGAAACACCGCAAAGTGAAGAAGCGGGCGCGACAGCGCCGGCTGAAAAAGCCGTTGAAGAAGACGTGCGTGAAACGGTTGATACCGCGGAAACGCCCGAAGATCTTTTTAGATTCGAAGATTCGGGCCAACAAGTTGAAGCGCAAGAAGCGGCTTCACACCCGGATCAGGAGCTTTTCAATTTTGGGGAGACCGAAAAAAAGGATATTGTTAAAAAACCGCGCAAGGTTTATACAAAATCGCCCCCGCCTTTGTCCGCGATAAAAAAGAAATTTTTCTCGGGCGACAATATTCTTGACTATACCCCGCTCACATTTATCCTTGCTGTTCTAATGAGTTTTGTCTTCGCTCTTGTCGGGCATAAATTTGCTTTTCAGCTCATGGCTCAAAGGCCCGCAATGGTGAGCCCCATTCAAACGCCGATCGAAGAACCGGCGGAAAGCGAACCTGCCGAAGTGGAAGAGCCCGCATCCGTCATTGAGCCCGTGGTGAGGGAAGAACAAAAGGCGGCGGTCCCTTTACCCAAAGAAGAAGGAAAAGCAAAAGTCGAAGCTAAACGACCCGATTTGCCTCAACAGCAAGTGCTGCCTGCCGAATTGCCCGAGAACAGCGCCTGGCGTTTAATCGATGAAAATGTTGCGACTCTCCGGGAAGGGCTTATTGCGGTCAACGAGATTGTGACGCGCAATCCGCAGCTTGCGAAAAGGGCCCTGGAGCTGATAAAGCGTAACCCCAGCGCTTCAAAATTAAAACAAGAAGATATTGAGAATTTCTTACGGCATGCGGATAACGAAATATTCCGGCTTACCGTTGAATTTGCGGCGAGCAAGGGGATACGTCTTGATGCTGAATTTGTCGCTGATCTTTATATCCGTCTTCAACATCCAATTACGGCAAAAGAGTTAAGAGATCATTTAAAGAGTAGTGACCTTGCGCAAATTGAAATTGCGCTGCGCGTCGCTCAAGCCAAAGAGAATCTGGAGCTCAACCAGGCAGATTTTCAGCCGGTTTTAAATGCGAAGCCTGTTAACCGGGGTTTAACTGCCCTGGCTTTTGGCGCAATGGCTAAGCAAAATATACGCATTTCGTATGCGGAAATTAAGCCCTATCTTAGCCGGCGAAGCTTGTCGTGGACGGCCATTGAATATATGCGGCAGCAGAAGATTTCTATCCCTTTAAGTGAGCTCAAGCAATTAGGATTTTCCACGCCCCAGGGCAAAACTCATTTGGGAGAACTTAGCACGTTTGAACTTGTCCGGATCGCCAATGACATTCCCAAGGTCCTGCCGGTGAAGGTGGATCTTAGAGGCATAGACGGTAAGATAACGGGAGAGGCGGCGGAATTCGAAGAGCCTCCGGCTCTTTGGGATCGAATATTGGCCAGTGTTCTTGTCGACAAGCTCAGGGACGGACGGGATCAGCAGGAACCAGGTTTGCGTGATTCAAGCCCCATTCGAATGCCTTTACTGCATTTTTTGCAGCGCTATTACGAATACCTCCAAATATTGCCTCAAGAAGAGCAGCTTGCCTTTGCGCGAAGGGCCGCGGCGCTTCTCGTGGCTGAAAGGGATCGCCATCGCAATGATATCATCTTGAGCAGGGACCGCAGTGTGATGATTGCAGCGCACGCTCAAGCTGAGTTTAACCCCAATATTATTAAGGGGCTTGTCACAAAATTCGGTGTAAGAGAAAGTGACATCCGCTTGTTTAGGGGGTCTGTGAACAAGGACCAATTAAAAAATGTCCGGAATGATTATCTGGATGCGATTCAGCAGGCATCAGCCAATGCCGGTAATCCTGTCACGATATGGGAATTCGGCCACGGTCATGCGACCAATTTTACGCTCGGAACCCAACGGGAGGGCGCTATACATTTTGAAGAGTATGCCCAGGCGCTTCTTCAGGGGCAAGCGAGTAAGCCCCAAATTAGCCTCGGCCACATGACATTCATTAAATCGGGGTGTTATCAATGCGATTTAACAAACAATTTGCTTCGGGATGCGCTAGTCAGGCAAGCCAACGGAAAGCAAATCAGTTCGTTTCCCACGGTGATCACCGCGGGCAACCGTTATAGCGTTCTTGTCATCAGCCCGGAAAATCTTCAGGAAATGGGGATTGGGGATTTTCACAGCGCTATTCGTAAGCTTTCAGTTCAACCCGGCTCACCGCTGCGGTTAAGCCATATTTACGAGGCTGACTTAGAAGCGAACCGGCAGCCGTTTCCCTTCCGCACCGATGCCGCTATTTTTATTCCTGTGGATGTAAGGAGATTCGAAGAGGCGCTTCAGATTCCGATCCAATTCCGCGGCCGGCTTGCGCCGTTTTTGGAAATTGGCCGGGGAGAAACAGAAATGCCTCTTTATCTGGCCTCTGTAGGTACGAACCTGCGCGAAGAACAAAAATATATCCGGTCGGAAATACGTTCGGAAATGGAAGTGGTTTTGAGCGCCTTTAATCAAGTAAGCAGTCTTCTGGAGGAAATGACCGCGAAAGAGGAAATCGTCGCCCTTTTAACAGAATCATTTGAGCAGCAGCTGGAAACTTTCAGTGAGCGCGCCGCCTCGGTCTTGCCCTTACTAGCGGCCGGTCAAAAAGTATTGACTGCATTGGGCAAGAAAGAAAAAACTGTTTTACAAGAATTTTTAAACGCATCAGTTGAGTTTTCAGGAGAGGTTGACGGTTTGCTCAGCGGATTGAAAGCGGCAGATAAATCGAGGCCGTTATTCCGTGATATGCGCTACCAACTTTTGATGCTTTCAGGCAAACTCAAGGGCTTGCTTGAAACTTCGGAGGCTGATTCTGCCCCCGAGCCTGAAGATGAATCAAAGATCAATGACCGTCGTTTATCCGTGCTTGCCGGAGCCGTCTTTGCCCTCACCGCTCTTGGTTTAGTGTACGCCCTCCACACCCATGAGCGCGGTACTCCAAAACAGGCTGAGACAAAACCCGTCGCGGTCGCAACAACTAAAGCGAAAGTCGAAAAGCGTCAGCCTATGCCCAAAGCCATTGTCCAGGAAAAAGAAAGGCCGGTCGAAAAAGCTGTGCCCCCACAGCAAGCATTTGAAGATTTAAACAAAGAACAAAAACCGGCTCCGCCTCAGGTGGAGATGGAACCCGCACCGCGGAGAGAACCTTGGATGCGTTTAGCTCAAAAAGGACCGGATGGGAAGACCGTCAAAGTCTTTTTCCTGCCCAAAAATCCAGGGATTGAGACATCCGAGGTGATTATCGAAGGGTTTGATATGCCGGCGGATTTAAAAAAGGATTTTCTAAAAAAACATGACCAGATAGCCGAGGAAATGCGCCGGCTAAAACCCACGATGCCGCAAAGGGATTGGAGTTTAGCTTACGCAAGAAGGCAGGTAGAACTCTTCCAGGAACTACGAAAATTGATGAAGATTGCCGAGACGAGACCCCGCGGACAAGATGATGGCGCTGCGGTAAAGGGACAAAAACCCGCCATGCCTCGGGCGGGAAGAGAACTTAGTGAAGAAGAAAAGCGGATTTCGCGGTATCTGGAGGCGCCCAAGGAGCCATGGATGTGGTTCGAAATAGAAGGGCAGGGTGTGGTAGCAAGGTTTTTCTTTTTACCCAAAAGTCAGAATACCGAGACGTCGGAACTTCTGATTGAAGGGTTTGATATGCCGGTAAGCTTGAGACAAATCCTGCATGAAAGGCTCGACAAGGTGACCGGCGACATGAGGCAGTTGAAAGACTCACTGTCTGAAGACGCATGGAACCGGCTTTATATGGACAGACAGCTTCAGTTACTGGATGAAATAACCGGTCTGGTGAATATTGCGTCGGATCCAATTCTGCGCCAGCGATTTGAACGTGTGCGGTCTGAAGTCCGGCTTGGAGGCGAAACGGTTCTTGAGGCTTACGCTGAAGCCATTGAAACGCTGCAAGGCGTAATGGAAAAAACGGAACTACCGGACTCTGTAATGAATAAGATTGCCGAATTTGGAAACGCTTCGCTGGCTTTAGTTGAAATCCTTAAGGCCGGGAAAGAGATAACGCCCGAGGATAGAAAAACGCTGGAAGAATTTGTGCGTATCACAAAGGAACTTGCGAGCGAGGTTAAATCTGGAGATGCGGCTCCGTTTTACGACAAACTTGTCGATTTGTCGCAGAAACTGGAACTCTATTTAATGAAGAAACCTGCCAAAAGCGCCGGCGTTGCAGGGAGAGTCAAATTTGCCGTGGTACTAGGCGTTTTTGCTCTTTTTGGGGCGGCGTTTTTGGGACAAATGACCCTGCATGAAAAAACAGGTTCAACGCAAACTCAAGCAACTGTTCAGAAGCAAAAAGCGCCGGCGACTTATGCAAAGACTGAGAAAACGGTCAGTCCGCAAACGAGAATAAAGCTTCCTGCAGATATCATTGCAACTCTCCCGAAACAAATTGAAACGGCGCCCCCCGCTTTGGACAAAGGAGTAGATCAAAAAGACCAAAAAATGGGCATCTCCGGGAATTATCCCGGTGTTTTAAATTGGATCCGGAGTGGCCGAAATTGGCAATTAATTCATTACAAGAGCATATCCGATCAGGGCAATCGGCAAAAAGGGGAGGTTCTTCTGCAGGGAGACATGACGGATCCTGCTACTAAGAAAATTATTACCCGACTGACGGAGGTGTGGCCCCACCACCGTTTCGAAAATTGGACGGGAATCTCATATCATTGGAGCCTTCTGGACGGATACCAGGTTGAGATACTGTATAACGAAATAAAACATTCGAAGCGGGCTGAAATACGCGCGCGCTCGAAGGAAATCATTGGCGCGTATGCGGCATTGCATGCGCCTTTGCATGACTTTCTCATAAACAATGCGGATCGTCTTCCCGAGGAGTTCGGAACGCAACTAGATGATTTTGTCACTCGAGGAGATGCCTCAACAAAAATTATTAAATTGAACGGTTCTTTGGGGGCTGACCGGAAGCCGGAAGCGATCAATGCTTTTCAGCAGCTTTTAACTGCGGCCGAACAATTGACCAGCTTATTCTCCGAAGCTTCTTCTGAAGACCGGGGCGTTTCGAGCCGTTTGTCGCATTTTTCGTCTTTGCTCAAAAATCAAATCGAGAGCCTGCTCATTGAAGAGCCCATTATTGAATCGTCCGGGACCACTCAGGTTTCGCAAGGCCGGGGCAAAATGGCCGCAATCACTCTGGCGTTGGGCGCCTTTTTAGCTTTGACGATTACGGCTTATACCTATTTATCAGCCAATTCATCCGCTGCGTCTCCACAGAAGCTTAATGACACAAAACCTATTTTGTTTCCTCCTGCCAAATCTAACGTTGAGAAGAGGGCCGAAGTTCCAAGACTGCTGTTGCCTAGGGAAATGACTGAACAAATCGCTCAGAAGTCTGAGCAGAAGCAAGAAGCTTTGATGCCGCCCGATCCTGGGCTTGAGGATGAGCGTGAACGAATGGCACGATATGAGCCGGCGGGCAGTGCGGGGCACTTTCTTACAATTCATTACCTGGAGGGTGGAAATACTGAGATTTATTTTTATCCTGCGGAAGGGCCAGATGGAGAGAAAGAAAAATCAATCCCCATCCTTGATGAAAAAGGAGTTTCTCCTTACGGATACGAGGAGATCGGAAAGAAGCTCAGCCAAGCCAGAAAAGATTTTGTCATAAAAAAGAACCTGAGTGGAGAAGATTGGAAAAGAGTCCGCGATGAAAGATTGTCCCGGATTTCCGAAGAATTAAGGCAGATCGCACGTCAGAACAAAATCAAAAAACGTGCTGAGGTGCGTGCGGCGGGTGAAGAGGTGGTTGCATCGCAGGAGCAATTCATTCAGTATGTGGAAGACAAAATGGCTGAACTGACGGGGCCTATTCTTGAAAATATATTAGGAAACTTTCTTGATAAAGCCGATCCGGCTATTGCTTATCTTCTGGAGCCATCGGGAACCGGCTTGCCGGCAGATGATAAGCCGGAACCGATTGAGGCTTTTGAAGCCTATTTGAAGGCCACCAATCAAATTGCCGAAGAAGTCGAGAGCTGGCTTAAGAAGGAAGGTTTGTCCGCTGATGAAAATATATTGCTTCAGGGGTTGAATGAGAAGCTGCTTGATCTTTCTCCGAAAATCAAGATCTACCTTGAAGTCTTAAAGAATGAAAAAGCAAAAGCGATAAAAATATCCACTTGGAGAAAGTTTTTGAACTGGCTGAAAAAGGTTTCCACGGTAAAATCCGAACCCGCAGCCGCAGATAAGGAGAAGGAAGACAAAAAGGGAATCACTCGCAGAGATTGGCTTAAATTGGGAGCGGTTGCAGTCGGCGGAGGAGGATTGGCCGCAGTGGGTGTGACGATGCTCAATCAGCGAACCGTGACGGAAGTCATCGAAGAAGGAAAAACAGCTGCTCCACCCCCCACCGAATCGAAGACCGGAGTAACTCCGGCGCAGCCTAAAGGCCAGCAAGAAGAAGCAAAGGGAGTTCCGCCCGGCCCGCCGAATGCAGATGCTCCGCCACCGCGTGAGCTTCCTTCGTACCCTACAGAAGCGCCCTTGCGTGTGTCCGGCCAATCGTATGAGGCCGAAGAAATTGTGCTTGATCCTCAGGGGCAATTTGACTTCAAAATTAAGAATTTAAGAATTCCTGACCCCAGAAATCAAGGTCAGTTTGTGCAAGACCCGCGATTCAGCCTTATTGCCCAGGGGCGTCCGACGATTGTTGTGGTGGGGCCTCTTTTAAATGTCAGGGATGTTGCTCGTAATCCGAATTACGCAGCCCTCATTGCTCAGCTTGCGCAGTATCAGAAGGAATTAGCCCGCTTGGGCTTGCAAATTGTGGTGGTTCACCCGGGACAAGGAGAAGATAAAGGGGAATTCGACCGCTGGCTTGCCAGGGCGAATATCAGCTTCCCGGTTATTTTTGACCGTGGAGCCCGGGCCGTTGCCAATCAGCCGTTTCGCACCTACTATGTAAAGCCCTGGGGATTTAAAAGACAAATCCAGGAGCTGCCCCAGTGGTCAGAAATTCTTGGGGATCTTCAAACCCTTCCGGCACGTATTGATGTAAGGACCCAGGAAGTTAAAGCGATATGGCGAGCTAAAAAACCGATCATTAATTCCGGAAGGACCGAGGCGGCCCCGCTCACAGATGCCATTTATACTGAACTGCGCCGGGAGCTTACCGCCGATCAGTTGAGCTGGATGCTGCATAACGATGTGCGCTCGAAAGATCAGCTTAGCCGTCATCTCCCTGAGGAGTTTTATAAAGTCCAGCACGTGATTGATTTCTCTCCCGAAGAGAAGGAAAAAATAAATATCGTCGAACTGGAGCGGGAGTTCAATTTTGTGAAAGATGAAATGACGCGCATATTGAACTTTTTTGGCCAGCCCACGGACGATAAGGATCCGGACTCCTTGCATGTTTTTGACTGGTACTACTATTTCTTTAAGCCTTATTTTGTGCTTTTTCAAAAAAGTAACGAGGGCGCCAGGGATTTTCTGAAGATTATGCGTTTGTGGGTCATTCCTCAAAATCTTGCTTTTTACAGGGAACTCGGAATCCGAAGCGACAAGGATCTTTTGCCCTACCGCTGGCAGATGGCGGAGTCCATGATGCGCCATCCCAGAAATCACGAAATCTGGAAGCGGCATGAAAAAATGTGGCGCCGACAGCGTGATGCCTTGCGCATCCCTCAACTTTCTTTGCGCTACTTTTTGGGAGATGCTTTCGAGGCCGTACCCGAAGGCAATGCGGAATTGTTATTGCGAGCTATTGATGATCCGGCTTTTACACGGGAAGCATACATAGCAAAGCGCTACATGCTGGTTCATAATCGCAATTTATTCTTTGAAAGCGGGATGCTGGCAAAAAGGCAGGAAGTGATGGCTGGACAAACCCCTGGCACCATGCCTGCGCGTGAGGAAAACCGTGAAAGCGAGATCGCAGAATTCTTCAGAGATTTAAAGGGCAGTGTCCTGAGACACGTACCTTTTAATAAGAGACAGGAAGCCGAGGCTTTCGTGGACGGGGCTCAAAAAGACTTTGTCTCGAAAGGGAATTCGCTGCGAATTGAAGATGTGAATAACCTTTACGCAGAGCTTCAAAAACGGGGATATACCTCGGATATTAACCGTCCTAGTCTTCTTCAGCGGCACCGGATACTCCGCGTCATAGGCGCTCCTTTTTTAACCTATCATTCCATTTGGTATTATTGGTATCAAATGTTTGATCCAAGCCGCTCACCGTTTGAGCATCCCTTTATTCCGCTTGAGGTGTTTCAAAAGCTTCAGAATGCATTTCCTACCTTTCCCGGAAATGTGAATTATACGCTGCGGCATCTTTATCTTGGTACGCAGCTGGATACCACTCAGAATACTTTTAGGGACCTGGTGCGCACCTCCTTTCCCAAAATGCCATTTGTCGGACGCGTTCGTCCGAGACCCAGGACCACAACGCCTTATGATCCTGAAACGCACTGGCTTTTCCGGTATCGGGAGCCGGTGTTTACCGATACCGGCTTTTCAAACTTTAGAACTTTTGTGCAACAGATCTATCCCAATCTTCCAAGATTCGACAGGGACCTGCGGATTGGTGATTTTAATGCCAGGTTCATGACACTGCAGCCGGAAGCTCAGGGAGAATTGATCGAATTGCGGATGGCGAATGGCCTGTTGGGTTTTTTCATGCAGCACCCCGAAATTTGGGCCAAAATGGGTGCGGGTGATATTAACAGCATTTTTGGGAGGGGTGAGAGCGTTAGAAGTCTTGTGGACAGTTTTCGCCGGCTTCATGACGAACAAATTTTTGAAGATCTTTTCAGGCCTGAATTTGGCAAGTTTCTGACGGATGACTTTCTCAAAAGATTAAAGGATGGCACGCTTGCTAACGTCCTTGAGCAAGGGAGCGATTTAGGCTTGCCCCTTCACGGTGACGCCTATATTGATAAGCTGGCCGAGGAACTTCGCAAACACCTGGATGCTTTTCCTCATGAAGTGGGCCACGCATTCCTGTTCCCGTGGATTTATGGTCCGGGCACGCAGCCTCCCGGTGGATTGCGCAATGGCTACCCTATCCCTCAGCCGACGAATGTCTCGTTATTTGATGAAGGTCCTCTGCGTCGCGGTGCGATCGTTACGGTGGCGACCATTGCGATGTTCAATTTTTACATGATTGCCCTCCTCCTGGAACAGCTTGGAAGCGCTTATTCGGCAGGCATTACCGAGCCTGCGGAAGTGCTTAAATTCCTTAAAATTAAAATCAGCATTCGCAAAATGGTAGGTACGTTTTATTACGGGGATACGCGCCCTCTTCGGGTTTCGGATGCCGAGGACGCGGGCCGATTGACGCAAATGGCGCTTGATATTTATAAGCGTAATGTTGATCCGGAGGTATGGAATCTTGTTTTGACGGTTGCTTCAAAGCAAGAAACGCGCCGCGAAGCCCTGGAGCTTTTTAAAATTCTGACCGGGGATCAAAATCTGAAGGAATTTGATTTGCTTTCCGAGGATACGGACCTCGCGGGTCTGCACGCGAGCTTTCTTATCTGGTGGGCTACAAAAAGAAAAGACGGGGCCTACTTCGATGAATGGAAGAAAACACTTTCCGACAAGAAGCTCATGAACGAAGTGACTCTTCTTGCCGACGAATTTTGGCAAAGTTTTGGCGATGTTTTTGGAAAGAAATTTCCGTCCTTTTTAGATTTGGATCCAAAAACTAAAACATGGGAGCGCGGCAATTTTACAGCCTGGAACCGTGATACCCGCGGCCGCTTCATGTCTTTCCTTGAAGACGTCGTTGACAAAGAGTGGGATGCGAAGTCCAACGAGGCTAAACGATCGATTATCTACTTTCGAACACAATTAAAGGGCCCTCATAATCAAAACAATTTAGACAAAGTGGTTCATGATGCGGATCGCGTGTTTAAATCGCTTCTGCCTAAATTTACAAATAGAAATATGCTGCCTGGAAGACCGCTGGTGACCCGGGAATCAATTCTAGATGATCCGGAAATGCGGGGAGCCTTTATTAGTCGCGTGGAAGAATTGGGTCAAGATGCTCCAAGAAAGGAAAGCATCGAGCGTATCGATCAATTGTGGCAATATTTTGGAGAAGTCGCAACCGGAAGGGAATTCCCCTCGTTTATGCGAACGGATCTCTCGGCATGGAATGAAGGCGAGCGGCGCAAATTGACTATTTTTTTAAATCATTTGGGTACGGAGCTTCCTGCCTTGCACGCTAGTTGGGCGCTTGAGCCGGAGCGTGCCCGGTGGGAGTGGATTCAGAATCCGAATCTTCTCCGTAATGGGGCCGATTATCTCCGGCAGAATTTAAGACAAGAAGCCGCACTGAACGCATTTCTTATAGAAGCCAATAAATATGCCCGGAATTTGCCTGGCCATAAAGCTCCCGAACTCACAAGACAGACGATAGTGGAAGATGCAGAAGCTCAGAAATTATTCCTCGGATTTCTCGTGATTAAAGTCAAAGAGCAGGCTGCAAGGCCTCAGCCGGCCCCGGTGCGCAGCGAAATTCGTGCAAAATCCGAAAAAGCTTCTACCGGTCCAACACGGCGTGATTTTGTCAAATTAAGCGCTTTTGCAGGTGCTGGAGCGGCTGTTGCCGGGCTTCCTTCTGTGGCATTAGCACAGCCACCATCTCAGCGTATTCCTGAGAAATTAATGATTCCTCCGGTGATGCCGCGGCCCGGCCCGGCCGCGCAGCAGCCCGTTATTGTGGCCCAGGCCGCCGGTTTCCATCCTGCCATTCAACGCATTCGCGTCGGGCCCACGGGAGAAGATGTTGATGATCCGGAACTTCTCACCCGCCTATTTGAAAACGAAACGACTAAAGGACAAATCCTCGACGACGCATTCCTTCTTTATCAAGCAATTTGGAATCCAGATTTCTTTAGGAGAAGATTGAATCTTCGCGAACCGAATGTTCTTCGCCGAATCCGCACACTGCCTGAACGAGTCGCGTTTGAACAGGATCTGGGCCGTGATCGGAGGAAAAGAGGATTGGCTAGAAATTGGGGCAAAACTTTGATTGAAGCAAGCCGGACAAGAGGCGGGTGGGAAGGCGCGTCAGACCTTGCCCTTCAAATGGTTTCTGTTTTTTTGATTCCCGAGTATAAAGAAGCTATTTTGGAGTATGCGGGAAAATTTTACGACAGGGTTGCAAATCTTGAAAGGTCAACAGACCTTGGAATTTTGATCGGCCTGACCGAATCGGTAGCCATTTCTTATCAAGCGCCCACGACAGGGGAGTTGCTTCCCGGACCCATCCAGCAGGAAATCAAGGACAAATTGCGCGAAATGGCCCGATTGGCGCCGGTTTTTATCGGACGCGCGGCTGGTTCCCGCAGCCCGGAAACTTCCGAAATCGGGCGAATTTATCAGCGTCTAACCGGACGTGAACTTAATTACCGCAATGAAGAAGGCATTGCGTGGCTGCATGGCGAGATTGCTTATATGGTGGGACTTATCGGCCGCGATCTGATTGACCTTCCCGAACGCGATGCATGGCTCCAGGTTGATGCAAAGAAAAGGGATGAACATTGGAAGACTAAAGTAACTGAACGTCGCCGATTACTGCAAATGGCCGGCGGGCAGGTTGATAAAGACGAAGTGACCCAACTCATTCGACTCATTAGTGGCAGCCCTCAGCGGGATCTTGATTTTGCCAGGAATCCGATTGATTTTGGATTTTTGGTGTCGTGGGCTACGGAAAAAAGATCGCTGGGATTTACGACAGATGAAGGTAGAAACCTTTTGAAAGAAAGCTTGCTTGAAAGATATCAAAGAATTTTAAATGACACGCGATTTGCGAAGTATCTGGGACAGATCGGAATGATGGGCAATATTTCACCGGACCTTCCGGCCGAAGAGTATTTAAAGATGTTTCGCGAAAAGATCAAAAATTCCTTTCCTGAAGTTGAAAAGAAAGTGAAGGGACAGCAGGCGGACCCTGAGCTCATTGAAGAATTTTATGATTTAATGGGCTATGTGGCTTTCTTTGCCAGATACCGGAAAGAAGATCTGGATAAAAAACTCGACGAGACGCTGGAAACGATAAGAAAAATCCGGCTTGACCCCGAGTTCTACGGAACGCCTCAGGAAATGGCGGATAAAATGGAAGTGCTTTTCAAGCGGTTAAAGTTTAAAAAACTTGTTTCCGAGGATCCTAACGGGGGAACCGAAGGCCTGACCGCGGATAATTACTACGATTTACGCTTAATGATGTATTTATTGAGCGAAATTCCCCGATACCGCCGGCGGTACGGCGCGTCACCCCCGGCTTCTTTTGTCCAAGGGCTTCGTGAGAGGTTCCAAGCCAAATTTTTGGAAAGTCTTTTGCCCGGTTTTTCGAAGAACCTTGAAAATCGAAGGGATCAGAGGCCGCGTGATGTTTTTGAAAATTTTGGACGGATTCTTGACGTGCTGGCGGGAGATGCGAATGACCCCACGCGAGATCCTAGAAAGCTTCCTTATCCGGTAGAGTTTGAAAATAATGATCCCATCTCCCTGCACAATTTAGAACGTTTTCTGGACAGGCTTCATGAAGAGGTTCCGTTTGCGGATGTCCGCGGAAGCTCCCGGGCGATGTACGAACAGGTTTTTAACCAGTATCAGCTGATGGGGCTTGCGAGCTGGTGGTTTGATCAAATGCTCCCGGAAGCCGATAAGCCGCTCACGCTTCGGCAAATCGAAACCAAAATCCGGAATAAAAAGATTTTATGGAAACTTTATCAGCAATACTGGAATAACGCTGAGCTGAAAATGTCCATTACTTCCGCTGAAATTTCATTTCTGGAAGGATTAGAGCTCAGCGAGCATCTCTATGAAGAGATTTTCAGAATCGGCGTCTGGCTCCAGAGATTGGCGCGCAAGCACCTCAAACGGGAACTTTATATTGACGAGCTGGTCTACTGGATCTTTGCCCCGGGGCTCTATTTTGAGGAAAGAGCGATGCCGCTTCGCGGGGGCGTGAGCCGTCTTTTAAATCATCTCGGAGTTGTTAAATTTGTTGCCACTGAATTTTGGGGCATTCCGGCGGATCAATTAGAGGAAGTGCCTTTTATCCCATACCGTTCGATCGATAACTGGCAGTATCGTTCGATCGAGGCCTGGCGGTTGTACATGACGCATACACGTGTGCGCCCGCATGACCCTGAACAAAAGCTCTATTACCTCGCGACCTCACCGGAAAATGAACAATTTCGATTCCTTCTCTGGCACGGCCAAAGGCGCCTTATGCGCATTTTTAACGATGAAGAGACCAAGTTTTGGAATGTTATCTTGAAAGACCGCAGCCGCAAGAGAACAGCGGGCCTGCCCTCCAATCTTAATTACGATTCAACCTTACTCACGGAAGAAGAGGAGAACATGGATCTTCTTTTGTTTGTTCAGTCTATGCTTAAGGTGGATGAAGATACTCCGGATCATAAGGAGGCCTCGGGTTTCAATGGACGTGCTCATCTTTTGGAGATTCAGAATCCCGAAGAGTGGCTGCGTCACATCCGTGAGGAGATGAGAAAGGCGGGCGTGCTTCCGGGTGACGATAAAGAATTTAAAAAAGCAGTTAAGTTCATCCTGCGCGAAGCCAACCGGTATGCGGGAGAAGATATCAAAAACCTTATTCTGATGGGCAATGTGATCAGCGAAGAGACCCGCCGTATCCTTGTCGGGAAATTGCCCCTTACCGGCAATATGTTCAAAAAGCAACTTGAGGCCGATCGTTATGTCATCCTGCGCCTTTTGACAAGGCCTGAGCTCCGGCGCCTCACTAAGACAGAAGCTAAACCCACCACCGATATGATTGCCTTTACGCAATCCATTTTGGATAAGGTGGCGCCCAGCGTCCGGCGGCTTGCGCCCCTGCGTAATCTTTCTGCGTGGATTCCAGAGATCGAAGAAAAACTCAGGGCCTCCAATAGGCTTTCCCAGGAAGCACCCGAAAAAAGAGCAAAAGAACTTAAAGAAATCATCAAAAGTATTCTGCTGGATACGGACACCATTATTGAAGAAGTCAAAAGAGAGTTTGAGCATAGCCTTGACGCCGCTCATACCCTTAAGCTTGTGACAGACCAGCGGACACAGGAGGAAGGGATCCTTCCCCGGGTTCTTGAAATTGAAAGGGCGCTTACGCAGTATCAGACAAGGCTTTTCCTGAGTCTGCTGGCGCAAAACGATCCCCACAGGGTGACGCTCACGGAAGAAGAGAAAAAGCTTAAAGATGCTCCTTATATTCTTGTCGACCTTTGGATTAAGGAATTCGGGCTTGAGGGTACGATTGTGGATGTGGAAAAACCGTTTCCAGACGAGCGCCAGATGATTGGCGGCAGGGATAAATGGATTGTTCTGCTTACGGACAAAGCGATGACGCCTTTAATGGTTAAGGAGATTTTTTCAAACCTTAAGATGTTCCGCGAAGTTTTTGGAAAATGGCAGGTTCCGAATGAGGACCCCAAAGACATAGACACAACCGAGCTGCTGCGGTTGATCAGTAAAGTCAGGCGGTTTGGACTTGATGAACTTGGATTGATTCCTCGTGAAATTAAAGAGGCCGATGCAAAAACGCCGGCGTATAAAAAGAACGAAAGAATTGTGGAAGAAATGCGTGCAAGTGACCTGGGGGATCAGGTCATGCGTGAAATTTATATCCGGAATGCGCGTGCTAAAGAAGGCAAGACTGACGAAGAGGCAGTCGAGGAAATTGAAAAAGATAAAGCGGGACCGGAAATTGATAAGGCGATTGAGATTGGTAATTGGGTCGCGCTTGTGACTGCAAAGATACTAGCCCTCTTGACGATAAGGGCTCACTTCCTTCATCACCGCCAGCGCAGGGACCGGTGGGGAACAATCCGCTATAAGGGTGAAAAAGGACGGCTCGTCAATCCGGAAGATAACCGCTTGATCGGAATTATCAATCAACTCAACAAAATCGAATCGCCGTATGACAGAAGCCGTTCGATTATTGGTTCGGTCACCGCCAGCGGAATTGTGACCTTGAATGGAAATCCCTTCGGCCAAATCCGGGATGAAGACTCCGCGGTAGTTAATGGCGAAGGGCAAGTTGTGGCATATAAAGTCATTTCCGACCGGCTTGCGGTATCGCGCTTGATGTATGACAAAAGAGAGGCCGTTCATGTGGGTATCTCCGTCGCCACTTTAGGTTTGGCTCTGGGTCTTTATTTCTTGCAGGCTTTTTATCTGGCAGCAGCCGTTGCAGGTGTCGCAGCCGTGTTTTACTATGGTTCTTATTGGGTGACTAAAATCCGGCCGGACCTGGATCAGGAGCACAACGAAAAATTTGCACAAGGGTTTACACCTCTTGTTTTCGCGAACTTCCTCTATTTTGCGGGAACAGCTTTCGGAGCGTTGATTGGATTTGGGCTGCATTATACCGTGGGTCATTTGATGGGAACTTCTCAGGCTTGGCTGGCAGTTCCCATGATTATGGGCTTTGCTTACCTTGGAATTACCACCAGCCATATTTTCTTTGACCGGTATTTCAGCAAGCGCGACCGCAAAAGACGCAAAGAAGAAGCCGCTAAGGGCAAAAGGCAAACCCAGGTACTGAAGGATCCTGCGGGTGACCGGCTTTTTGTTGGCGCCGCGGCCGCAGCCGGGGCTGTTACCTTCGATGGCAATCCTTTTGGAAAAATCCAGGAGGGAACATCAAACGTGGTTGATGAACAGGGACAGGTTGTGGCAATCACGGTGACGCTTGACGAAGCCGTAAGGCAAATGGAAACCAAGCTTCAAGAAACGAATCGCGGGATTACCACTGCCGAGAGGGCCTTATCCCAGGAAGCTTTAAGCCGGGAGAAGGTTCGCAAGCGTGAAAAGAAGCTTCGTCAGCTTCAAAGAACAAGAGCTGCCGAGGAAAGATTGTTACAAGACCTTCAGGATAAGCGGCGGGCAGCTCAGTTTGAAAATATGTCTGCTCGAGATAAATCAAGCCTGGGAGTTCCGGAAGGCTCGCAAATGCCGGTTCATATGATTACGATGAGCAAGGGTGATGACTATGATAAAAAACAAAGCGATTTGGTGGAGAGTGGGAAAGCCAACCCTGGTGAAGGAATCCCGATAGGAATTCTGAATGTCGGTATCGACGAGCCGGAATCCGTGCGGCAAGTTTTTAAAATGCATGAAGTTTTTGAAAAATCGGCGGAGCTTTTTGGATCGAAAAAAAGAACTTATTATCTCAACCGCACTGCGCCCTTTGCTTCGGACGGGTTCAATGTGGGTAAAAAATTATTAACTTTAACAGAGTTTTTAAGGTTTGTAGGTGAGGGTGTTTTTAAATCCGAGGTCCCTGCGGAAACTTTTGTCGGAAATAATTACCGCTACGAACCCTTCCGCAAATGGGCCTTAGCAGGAGGTGGCATCCTGGCCGTGATTGCACTTACAGACGTGGTAGCAAGGTGGATTGGGTTGCCGATTCCTCTTGACCTGACATTTTGGATGGGTGTGATCATAGGCGTGATGGCCGCAGGCGCTTTAATCCAGGCTCTATTTACTTCCGGAAGCACCACCCGGCCGCGGGATATTCACGGAAACATTATCTCTGAGCCCGTTTCTCCGGAGCTTAAGCAAAAAACCGCCAACTTTTCCATTGTTTACGCAGACTTGAAAGAATGGGGTATGACCGGAAAGAGCGGCTTCCCGGATATTACTGAGGGCGGCCCCAAGATTTATATCAGCAGGCACTCCCAAAAGAGTTATCACAAGCACTTTGAAGCGAAGAGGGACAAGACCGGCGCTGCAGACCCAATCATTTATGAATCCTATACCTATGATGAGCAATCTGAAACGGCCACTCTTGTTGTGCGCAATCGTGCTACAGGCGTGATTCAGACACTCCCCATTGTGTACGGCTATGACGACAAAATTCGATTGGTCCAAAAAAATGACCGAGTGCGGCGGCTTGATCTGGAAAAGAAAAAGATCTGGGGGCTTTACCTTTTGGATGACAAAAATATCGTGGGTATGATGGTAGACGAAGCGATCCGCTGGTTCGCAAAAAAATATCAAATCGAGCTTCCTGACCAAATCTTAATTGAAGATCGCATTAACCCCGTTGTGAGGGAACGCATTACTCAGCATGAACAATTTAGAGTTTCGAATACGGATGATGCATTTTGGGAAATCATGGAAGATTATAATCCTGCGTATCATTCGGTGCGAAAAGCGGCCCAGGAAATGGCGGAGAATCCTTTTGCGGCATTGGGGCAACCTATTTATCATATTTCGAACCCTTACGCAACGAAGTTTGCCCAATTGAACGGGGATTCTTCGGTGACAGGCAATTTTTTTGAAGAAGCGTCACATTTTTACGCGAGGGGGCGCGGCAATTTTACCGGAAAAGGGCCGCTCATCCTTGAACGCTGGCTGACGGGGGTCAAGGAAGATCATCAAAAGGTTCATCTTGCATTCGCGAAAGGATCTCTTGCCGGACTTATTTTCGGCGCTGTGATAACCGGAATTCTTATTGGATTTGCCGGTGTGGGGTTTGGGGCATTGCTCGGTTACTTTTTGGGAGGGATTTTCCTCGGCAATTATGAGATGCGCTTCCAGGGCGGGGCTTTCGGGGTGGGATTTTTTGCCGAGCTTTCGCATGATTATTTTGAAGGAAGCTCAGCCGGTGCCGTCACGCTTCTTCGTTCGCTCGTGCAGGAAGCATCAACAACCAGTTTGAAAGATCAGATCTCCCGGCAAGTCTCCCGCTGGTTCCAGGGAGTCATCCCTTATTGGCGTCACATGCTGGGACCGGGCGTCACCCTTATGGATCGCTGGCGGATGTTCCTGGCGATTAAAATGTATATCAATGACATGGTGCTTTTGAGCTGGATGATCGGAGGCATTGCTTCCCTGACAGGTTCAGGTATTGCGGACCGGATTTATCCCGTCCAGCGCCTTCAAGAGTTCAGCAACTATATGACGGCTCCCAAGGCATGGACAAAGGTGGTTTCAGCTATTTCTCCCGTGTTGGCCATTACCCCAGGCGGAGCACTGGTCGCTCTCGTCCTCATCTTGTTGATTTCAGCCATTATCAATTTTAAAAATACTGTTTTTGAAAGGCGTGCGGATGGAATCACGGAATTTCATGTTAACAGGCTAGTTGGACCGCTTCTCATTTATGCCGGCTTGAGTATCGTAGGTTTTTCTCTGATGAGTATGCCTCTTGTCATGGCTTTGTTTATGTCTGCGGTTCCCGTTATGATTTATTTTTCAATCTTTGCCGGAGCCAAAGTCGGAGATCCGGGGGGAAGCCGGGATTGGCGCGAAAAAACAAGGCTGCTTGTGGAAACCACCATGATCTACATGATTATGCCGTACATTACCGCATCCTATTTCCCGGAAAATTTCATTCGTGTGCTGGCAGGCGGCGCTCCTCCGCGTGAGGCAAGCCGCAAGGGAATTGAACTTCGCAAATTGATTATTCCCGGAATTTTTCTTGGTATTTCGCTTGCCGCGGTTGCTATTCTGACGTCTATTTTCCCATTGGCCACGGGATGGACGATTGCTGCCTATGCGGCCGTGGTATTCTTTTCAATTTTCCTTGCAAGACGCCTGCATGGCTACTACCTGCCCTTGACCTGGCTTACGGTAGGTCTTGTCGGAGTCAGTATGTCCATTTGGGGAATCGTCGCGGTTTGGCACCCGGGGCTTTCACAAGAGGCGCTGGGTTCGCTTGCGGAAATGGGAGAGGCTTATTTGCCGGCGGTGATGGATTTGTTAAGCCCTGTTATTGGGTTCTTTGCTGCCGGGACTCCGGCGGCCGTGACGGTAACGTTGATGATAAAGTTCTATCTCAGTGTGAAATTAATGGAAAATGTCAGGCGGTCAACCGATATCCTGAAAGAAGCGCTTCCCTGGATGAGTTTTTCAATGGTGGCCTCAGGCAGTAAAACTCTTTCCCTTTACGATGCCGCAAGATTGACCTGGGGATCTTTTGTGCTGTTCAACCTTGTGAATTTTGCAGCTTATGCCCTCTGGTCAAATCATTGGGTATTGTTGTGGGGCGCAAGCTTTTTTGCCAGCTGGGCAATTGGCTGGGTCAGCATTTGGTATACCTCCAAACCGCTTGGCTGGGATCCGCGAATGACCCTGAAAGAGCATAAAGATTGGGTCAAGAAAAATCTTAGCCAAAGTGCTGAACAATTTAACGAGATGGACCAGGAAGTAAACGGGAAGGCAAAAGAAATTGCTGAAAGAATTACAGGTGCGGGTTCAGGCGCGGAATATGACGCCGTTTTTCAGGAGGCTTATAAATTTGTCATTCGAAGGGACTGGATTTCCAGGGCGCCTCTGGACAAAACCGCTTTTCTGCCTCTGGATAACCAAAGGATTTTTACCTTCACCAATAAAGCTTACCAATTTAGAACCTCAACCTTAAAAGGCAGGATTCTTTCCTCCCTCGTAAGCGTTTCGCCGGTTCTTCTCGTCTTAGCGGTTGTTCCGGGGGTCGGCCTTTATGTGCGGCTTGGGGCTGCGCTTTTTTCCGCAGGTCTCATTTTTTTGCTTGCATGGAAAAGGAACGCTGAATTTGTGTATACAATTCCGGAATGGAATCATTCGGGTCATTTTGTGTGGTCCCGGCCTTCAACCTGGGTCAATCTTCTTACGTTGCCCTTATACGCATTCGCGTGGGTCGCGATGACCGTATTCGCGTTAGGGGACGACACCAGCCATACCGTGCAAAAGTGGACCTATCGCATATCCTTTTCCAAGTCGCTATTTTTAATCTGGGGCGCATTTTTCCTGTTCCCTTATCTTTTGATTTGGAGCGTAGTATCAATGAGTACTGCACCGTACCTGCTTGGAACCTTCGCGGTAATGGCAGTCTTTTTTAGCACTTACGGAAAAAATCAGCTCAGCACACAGAATTTTGTTCTGGGCGCAATTGGAACTACAGTGACTGCGACAGCCGTAGTGATTCTTGGGGGAAGCTGGGCGCTGCCTTACTTCGTCGCAACGGTTGTCGTTTTAGCGGCATTGGGGTCGGCCTACCAAAACAATTTTGCAAGCCGCACCGGACTTACTCTTGGCGCTGTCGCAGCCGCCGCGATTGCCGGAGTCCTGTTTGTCTTTGCCGGGAGCTGGGCATGGATTGCCGGAGCCTGGCTTGCAGGAGGTTTAGTTGTCTCATTTACGCTGGCCGGCATCATTTCTACGCTTGTTGGTTCTCTTAGCCGGGAAGCGGCGCCGAGTGTTTTCAGGTCTATCCTTCGGCTTGTGCGTACCGATACTGGAGATTTGTGGAATGCTGTCCTGATGAGCCTGCAGGGTTGGCTTTTAATCTTGAAGGTTCGGAATCTTCCTGATACGACTCCGCTAGCGGAAATTCCCGCGATTCAGAGAATTTTGACTAGCCCGGATTTAAGAATCAATCTTCGCGGAGTTACAACCGTGGGTGCATTGAAGACGACCTTGAGTAACAGTGTTTTTGGCAAAAATGAAGCCACGGGAGTTGTCGGGTTTTCTACTTTGGTTAGAGCAACTTCCGAATATATTCAAAATCGTTTTTTCACATTCGGAGCCGGCCTGGGATTATTCTTCCTCGGGATGGCAGCGACCGGTATCCCTCTGCATCTTTTGCACACCATTGACAATTTTATGTTGCCCACAGAGCACAATCCGTTTTACAGCTTTTTCCTGATTCACTATTTTCCGGCCATCGTGGCCTCTTTTGCCCTGCCCGGATTTGTCGGACATTTCTTTGCTAAGTCGTTTATTCCGCTGGCGTTTTATGCGCGCTCTTTGGGTGCTGCCCTTGCTGTCTCGGAAGAAGATAAATGGGCTAAACAGAAGGGGGATGCCAGTATGCGGGTGTCCGTACTTCCGCTAAATATTTTCACGAATCATGCGATCCGCACGGCGTTGATCCGTATCGTTCTGTTGGGTGCCGTGACGCTCGCTTATGCTGGCATTGCAGGATATACCCTTTTTACACTGTTTGGATTGTCAGCAGTCGCTGGCTGGACCGCGCTTCTTACAATTACGGCTCTCAATTTGCTTGTCCCAGCAGGCTATTGGGTGTGGGCTTCATGGCCGTTATGGGCAAGGCAAACGCCTCCGGCGGTGCCGCCTGCTGCTACGACTGAAGAAGGTGAACCGCAGCGAGGGTTGAGCCGCAGGCGGACCGTGGGCATTGTAGCCGGCATTCTAGGTGCATTTGCCGGCATTCTCTTGGGCTATAGCCTTTCAAAACCGGCTGTAGGAGATAAACAGTCCGATTTATCCCGCGTACCGCAGAGCAAAGAAGCTCTTCGCCCCGCGGTTTCTACGGAAAGAAAATCAGTGCCGGTTCCTGCAAGGAAAGCGCCAGTCGAAGAAAAGCCTGAGGAAAAACCTGCCGCAACTTCTTCTCGTTCTGAAGTGCGCAGCACTCAAAGTCTAAATGTTCGCGATCGCCTCATTGAAAATGGAGCGGTTCCATATGAGTATCTCACTCAAGTGGATGCATTGCCTGAAAGGGCCGATTTGGCCATTGCCTTTGGAAGTTTTGACACCCAGCATCTTTTGGGCCTTGCTGAGCTTTACAAAAATAAAAGACTTGCAAAGATTGCGGTCACCGGCGGTGTTGGAAGCGGAACTCCTCAGGAGTGGATTGATCAAGGGAAAGCAGAAGCAGACGTTTACCTCGCTGAGCTTGTCCGTAACGGGGTCGATCCTGAGGACATTGTGGTAGAAAACCGGTCTACGAATACGGCTGAGAATATTTTGTTCACGGAAACATTGCTCAAGCAGGATCACCTGCTTCCCGGATTTTGGCGGAAAGCGGGTCTTGTGATTCTTTCTTTTCTGACCTGGATCCCCGGCGTGAAATTGCTTTGGGAAAAACTTTCCTATAAAGTGATCATTTCGCACACCCCGATGATGTTGAAGCGCGCGCACGCGACATTGCTGAAGTATTTTAGTCCAAGAATTTATCAGATAACCCGGTACACGTACTCCTTGAATCTCCCTGAGCTGGAGCCCCGCGGCCTGCACCAGCATTTGCTGCTGGGCGTGCGCGAAATGGAGAGGATTCAAAAGTATCAGCCTCCGCAAGGCCGTTTTATGGTCCCGACCCCTATTCGCATGGAAAAATCGAACGAAAGCCAAATCCTGGCTGCAACCCAGGCCGTGAAAGAAGATTTACCGAAATTGCTCCAGGCCATTGAAAGCTCTGATCAACAAACCGTTCGCTCAGAAGTTAGAAAACAAACGGTGACAACCGCCTCTCGGCCGGTGCGCCCTGAGCTGTTAGAAGCTCTCGGAGCAAAGGATGCCGTTACACGCGAGCAGCGGCTTGTAAGCGCCCTCTATAAAAGATTGTCGGCTCGTCCTGAACTTAAAGGTGTTATTGTTCAGGAGCCTTCGGTCCTCGGCCTTACCGTGATCGAGATGCAGAAGGGCATGACCGTAAGGGATATTGAAAAGCTTCTTGCCGTAACCCCTCAATCGCAGCGAGTGGCTGTTTCCTTCGGTGATAACGGTGATGTTGCGCAAGGGTTTAAGGATCTTAAAGTGAAATATGCCGGAAGACTTTACCTCGTTCAACAATCGGTTTCAGTGACTGTCGCTGAACTGCGAAGCGAACTAGGGCTCCAGGCGTCCACCCTGATTCAGTTCACCATGCCGGTGGATCTCCTCAAGGTGCGTGGCGCAAGGATTCGCGATCTGATGAAGGCGACCGTTCTTCGCACCGCCGCAGAGTTTGCCCCGGGCAATGTGGTGGTTGTTGGTGATGAAGCTGTGGCCGGAGCCCGTCGTGTCAGCATCTCGTTGGAGGACATGATGAGAACCCTGGGTGTACAGCAACAGACCCAAGCCTATATCCGGAAAAGCGCTTAATCTTCGTGTGATAATGAAATGCCAACAAGGGGGATATTGCGAATGGATTCAAATTACAGCGTCGGTTGTTTTTCTCCACGAATAGTTCGAATTCTTGCTCTAATAACCCTTTGGTTTTTCAGCGCCTCCTCTGCGGGGCAAGCAGCGCACTCTTTCAATCCGCCGGCGCATTCTCCTGCTTCAACCCAGTCTACCCAATTAGATCAGGCCAGGCTTGTTTCCGCGCTGGCCGGTGCAGGGAAAATCAGACTGGCAGAGCCGATCTCTTTAACCCCTTTGACCGTAAGCAGCGGAGCTTCGCCCGTAATCATTCATATCCAGGATGCCCATGCCAATTACTCCGCACAGAAAAATATTGCCCAAGTGATCGAAAAAATTACCGGGGAGTTTCGCAAGGCTGCTGCAGTGAGTGGCAGGCCGCTTGACACACTCCAGATTGGCATTGCGGTAGAAGGGTTCGAAGGGGCCCCGGATTTGTCCGGAATTTCAAAACTACCGAAGAGTGAAATCCGGAGGCGCGCGGCTGACTTCTTCATGAAACAGGCGCTCATTACAGGCGCTGAGTATGAATTATTCGCGGTGGGCTCAAAGAGTCATTACTTTGGTGTTGACGCGAAAGAGTTCCTTAAGCGCGATGTGGCATTGTATTTGGCGGTCCTTCAGGAATCCCAAAAAGTTGAAAGCCTTTTGCAAGAAATAGCCTCTAAAATTGTTCAATCAGAACAGAAGCTCAAAAATCAAAACCTGCGGCTTTTTTACACAAGGCGAAGAGAGGCCGAGAGAGATAAGGAGAAATATCTCGATTATCTACAATTTCTTTTTCGAGAGGATCACCGGAGTCCGCATTCTGTGAGCCCGCTTGATAACATCCTAAGGCTTCATAGCCAAATCGATTCCGTTAAATTGGACGCGGAAATCAGGCGAGCAGGAAGCGGATGGCGGAAACTTACCCCCTTGAGCTTGCTTTTTTATCCTCATTTACGAAAACAGCTCCGGTATGAAATGGAAATGAACAGTTTGGATTTGGATGAATGGACGAGAGAACTGCCGGCGTTAGAAGCTCGATTGAAACAAAAACTTATCAAGAGCCGTGCGGAGCAGGATTTTGACGCTGTGAGTGGAGGATTTTCTCTGATCCGCAAATTAGTCGCGCTAGAGATGAGCTCTCAAGAATGGCGTGAGTGGGAGTTTACACACAATGAGGTTTTAACCTCTTTTCGAGGTTGGGTGGAAAACCAGGCTTCCTGGGAGAATCTGGTCCGCGTGATTGAATTGGCAGAAGCGTTTTATTTGATTGCCAGGCATCGGGACAGCCGTATGGTTGAAAATCTGCTTGCAGAAATTAAGGAGCGAAAACTCGATCTTTGCTTTCTTATTGCCGGTGGCTTTCACAGTCAGGGACTGGAAGAAAATCTTGCATTAGCGGGGCAGCGTTCCTTCGTGGCGTCTCCTTCGATTGAAAGCCTGCCGGACAATGACAAGGAGCTTTACCGGCTTCGCTTAAACGGGAATTCCAAGGTGCTTGCAAACACGGTTTGGCAGCGTTATTTGGCTGCGGGGGATCAGGTGATTCCGGCGTTTGTTCAAATGGTTAATGCGGCGCCAAAGAGCGGAATTGGAAGCGGTTTCACGAGTCCTGCACAGCTCATCTCGGGTCAGAATGACGGAATTGATCAAAACGCGTTTGAGCAATCTTTTTCAAAATTGACTGCGGGAGTTCCTACTTTTGACCACGAACTTGCGCAGGCCGAGAGCCTCGATGCCGCGAATCGGCTCGTGGCTTATTTAAAACAAAATGGATATAGCCCCCGGGCGATTCTCCAGCTGACTCAGAGCCCGCTTGTAACAGCTGCGGCATCCCGAATGGAGGCGTCCGAAGGAATTGTTTGGGCGATTCAAAATCGGGAACAAATCCTTTTGGAGGCGGAGGCCTCGGAAAAATCGACAGGCCGCTCTGAAGTAAGGGCCATTGCCCAGGTTGAATTGCGGGACAATGATCCTTCCGTGATTGATTATATGAAGACAGCTTATGATCAATTCCACCGATTTGTCGCTGACCCGAATTTCCGTGCCGGGAAAAAAATGATTATCGTTTTAGGTCATACCCGTCCTGATGTCGATTCTGTTTTTTCCTCGGTTTCCCGCGCCTATCTGAAACATTTAGAAATAATCCATTCAGGGAATAACGATACGGTTGTCATTCCGATTGTGAACACGCTGAATGCCGAGGAAAGGGCTGATTTGGAAAAGTTTCGTGGCGATGTCGTTTATTACCTTAAAGAGGTGATGCAGTTCGACCTTAAGAGTGTGCTTTTTTACAATGACGTGGTTGGTGATCTCCAAGGACTGGATCCTTCCGTCATTGAAATTTATTTAACCGATCATAATACCTTAGTAAAAAAGCAAAAAGGTCTTTCGCATCTTGTTCGTGAGATTGTGGATCACCACGATTTAGGCAAGCTGTCCCAGATCAAAGATCAATATCCGAAAGCCGAGATTTTGATTGAAAGAATGGGGTCAAGTGCGACCTTGGTCACGGGACTTATTTCAAACCCGCATGTCATGAGACCCGACGCAGCAAAACTCCTTTTAGCGGGACTCATCAGCGACACGTCTAATTTGACTGAAGAAGAAAAAGTAGAAGCAAAAGATAAGCAAGTTGCAGAAACACTCCGTCAACGTGCGGGCGGAACGCTGGTGATGGATACCATTTCCGATCAAATGGATACGCGATACGACGACATTGCTGGACTTTCGGGTGCGGAGGTCTTGCGGAAGGACCCGAAGAAATTTGAGGTGGAGGTTGGCGGCAAGAAGAAAGGATACTTCATTGCCAGCTTGCGGATTGGTAAAAATAAAGAAGCAGCGTTTAAGCAGCAAGAACTTGATATTGTGAATGCGCTAAAAGCCCAGGCAGAACAAAATGACGAAGTCACGCTTCTCAATGCTGGCTTCAGGGATGAATTTCCCGGCGGAGATGTCACAAAGGAATCCCACCAGGCGCGGTTGTATATTTCGGCACCTAATGTCGAGATGGCGCGGTATTTAGCAGACCATCTGGTCACAAGCATTCAAGGCCTTCAGGATGCCAAACGGCGGGATTTACCGCCTAATGTGATTCAACTTACTTATAAAGATAAAGTGATTTCGCGGAAAATATTGACACCTGTCATTGATAGTTTCGTGCGAGTTGTCATGTGGATGCCAAGCGAGAAGGAATATTATGAGGCTCGAGCAGAAAGTGCTGATGGTTCGAAGGTATTTGCCCGGCCTGTGATTCCCTACAGTGACTATGTTGAGCTCGTGTTGAAACATGAGAGAAAAGAGGAGGGTGTTTTTAGAAATTACAAAGTTCTTGAGGGGCCTGAAAAGAAGCGTAGAAAGATTAGTTATGCCGAAAAAGATCCGCTCGACTATAAAGAAGTTGAGGAAATTGTAAAAAACAGCCAAACAGGTGCTGAGGCTCTGAAGAACGGTGAAGTCATGATCATGCGGCCATTTGGAGGTACGGGCGGGCGTGTCTTTGGCTATAAGATTCCGATGAAATACCGTATCCGGGGGTTGTATGTGCCGGTGTTAAAAATTTGGGCTGGCAGATTTGTCAGTGCTTGGGAAATAGTTCTTGCTCACGTCCGTAATTTGAAGCGAACTTACGGAGGTAATGTGGGTTTTATGAGCGCAACCAATCAAGAAAGCCACAAGATTTTTGAAGAAAATTTGCGGAATTGGTATCACTATGGCTTAGATCCCAACCATGTGTTCATCCATCCCGTCGCCGGAATCCCCAGCCTCAATCCCTCTATTGAGCAGGATTTGAAAATGCTTACTGAAGATGATAAACAAAAGATTCGAAAAAGCGTCCGCGATTATTTCAAAGAAATCAAAAAGCCATCAAACCAGCTTCTGCTTGACGCCATGGCCAAAAAACTTAATTTCCCAGTAGTAAGTGGAACTCCGCTTGCGGAAATTGAAAAATGGGATGAGAAGAAAAAAGATAATGATGAGATTATTTTCAATTTTATTGCCAAAGTAAATGGCGGAGAAGGAGGGCTTTTTACTTACGCCAATGGCGCATTGCGATATAAAAACCCCAGCCACATGACCGTGCTTTCGAACGCTTTTGCTGATGGTGCACTTTATAAAGCATGGACGCAGAAGTTTAAGGTTCTAGTTTATGGCAATGACACGGATTTAGGGCATGTGGTGGATCCCACTCTGTTGACTTATCTCTATGAACGCAAGAAAGAGACAACGCGTAATGGCGAAGTCGGGGTGCAGATGCTGGCCCTCCTCGTGTCTAAAGATATTGAGTTTACCTTTAAAAATGACAAAGGCAAAGACCAACTCGTAACCGCTAGAAAAGAAAAGATTGTCCCCGATCCCTCCCACCCGAATCAATATGAGTTTAAATACGAGATTGTTCCGGCAGCAACAAAGCCTGATTTAATTTATCAAATTGTTACGACCGATGAGGAACTCAAACCCGGTACGTATGGGCTTTATTTTAAATTCGAGGATGATGCAGATAAATTAACCGTCAAAAAGAAATCCGATGACGGTCAAATTCAAGTCGTGGTCGCGGAAAATAACATTAAAGTGAAACCGGAAAAAGGCGGCGTTCCGATCAATATAGACGGCAAAGATGTTTTGGGCGAAGCCTGGGCGTTACCAGCGAGTATTAAGCAAAATGAGATTCCTACCTACAATCCTGCGAGCTATTTAATTTTCATTGAGGATGTCTTTAAGGCATTTGGGGTTAGTAACCCGGATGAGTTCCCTGAGATTAAAAAAGACCCCGCTAAACTCGATCAGCTTCTCCATGAATTTAACCAAAAGATTAATCTTTATTGGGAAGTGAAAGAAGACGCGGATTTGAATGAAGCGTACTGGCTCTTTACGAAAGAAGGTCGAAAGGCTGAGCTCGTTTTGAATGAAGATAAACAAATTATTCGTTCCAACTTGAATGAATTCGGTTTCGGAGCGGAGGGGGATATCGAGCTTGTTTTTGCGGATCGCGTCATCGACAAAGATACCAGATCGGTTCTTGTCGGAGTCAAGAACAGAGAGGGCGAAGATTTATTTTCCGAGAATGAAATTAAGGCCTATAGGCCGCCTCGTTTTGCTTTGCAGCCCGCTCAACTCTTGGGGGATCTGTCCTTTATTTTAAATACGGAGTTTATCAATATTGACCGCGACGGGGCTAAAACACCTGTTGGATATGGTGTTGTGAAAGATAAAGAGGGCCCTGATAAATACAAAAAGTTAGTGGCCAAGGTTCAAAATGGTAGATTAGATATTTTGGACCACCCGACTCAGGGAGAGAATTCCACTAAGTCGCTAGAGATTGAAGTTACCGAAGAAATGGCGCCATCGCCGGAAGAGATTGAAAAGTATATTAAAGAGCGTGTAGAGGATCGGGTTAATCGTTCCGAAGTGCGGAAAAAGCACGTAGGTTACGTAAATCAGGATCAAGTAGGCACTGCCATACGCCAAGTTTTTTCTGAAATGGGGCTTTCTCAAGAGCCGATTGCGCTTGTGTATGACCACCGGCTGCCGACCAAAGCAGAGGTGGAAAGCGTTCGCGCGCTTCGGCACGTGACGATCAGTATCCGCTGGGACCTTAGTCAATTTCCAGATGTTATTTCGCGGCAAAACGAACTGCAAAAAGCGGGGTTGGAAAATTTTGCGAGTGATCCGTCGTTCCGCGGTCGATTTTTCGTCAATCTTACTCAAGATGAAGCCCTCGGCTCAATGATTCAATCCCAGACTTGGCGCGCCGGCAACCGGCGAACAGTTGTTTTAACAAACCGCCAGGAGGGGCCGAGGGAGCTCTATCTCATTCTGACGGCTGAAAAAATCAAGCAGCCTGTTGCGGCAGCTCTGCTGCTCGCGCTTGTGGACGGGAATCTGGAAGATTTGCCCCCGGAACTTAGGATTTTCGTAACCCAGGGAGCTAATCGTTACGGATTCCGTGAGGATATGAATGTGGATATGATCCTGAATCAGTTGTTGATTGAACAGAAAACTGTGAAGAGGTCGGCGTAATGATTCGAAGGGAAAGTACAGCCCAACAAAAATCGATTGCTGCGCTGACCTTGTTGGTTTTCGCATTCTCTCCTGCGTCCGCTATCCCGCTCTATGCCGCTGATGCATTGCCCAAAGTGCACGCTTCACCGGCGCCTTTTAAGCTTGAGATTGCGCCGGAACTGGGCGTTGTTCAGGAAATTCATCCCGGACATTCCGAGCAAATCGTGATTCATATCCAGGATGCTCATGCCAATTATGCAGCCCAGAAAAATATTGCCCGTCTGATCGATTATCTGGAAACAAACTACGGGTTTGACACCGTGGCGGCGGAGGGAGCTCCGGCAGGTAGCGTCGATACCTCGTCCATTTCGTGGATTTCCGGTAAGGATCGGCTTCCGATCGTCCTGGATTCCTTATTACGCAAGGCGTTTATTACGGGACCCGAATACCAGCATGCGCTGTCCGGAGGGAAGTTTCAGTATTTGGGAATCGAAGATGAGGCGTTGTATCGTCAAAACCTTTCGGAGTATCTCGAAGGAATTGCAATCAAGGATGACGTGATGCCCGCTCTAACGGCCCTCCGTCAAGCGCTTTCCGATGTCAAGAGGCGTGTCTATAACAAAAAACTCGATGAGTTGGATTTGTTGATTCAGCAGTACCGGTTGTCTCAGGAAAAGTATCACGAGAGGATTTTTGATGATTTGAAAAAACTGGCGGACTTTGCTGCCCAACAAGGAATTGCTCGGGAATCATTCCCCCAGATTGATTCATTGCTCAAGGTTGAGAAGACCCGCGGATCTGTGAAGCCCGAATGGATTCGTTTAGAAGCAGAGCGAAATGAGCTCTCGAAGATTTTGAAGGAGAGATTAGTCCTTACAAAGGAAGAAAAAAAAATCAGTGAAATCGATGAATACGTGAGTTTGCTGGAAGGACTAATCGGACTTGAATTTACACGGGAACAATATGAAGCCTATCTCCGGGGGAAAAGCCAGTTCCGGCTGACCGAGATCGGCCAATGGCTGCAGACTTATCACGCGTCCTTTCAAGCGTCTTCAGATCTGGAACGGCGCTTACAGCCATTTGAATACTTTTATGAAACGGCCGCCAAGCGGGACAAGGTTCTGATTAAAAATGTCATGAACCAATTTCCCAAATCCGGGAAAGTGATTTTAGTGGCCGGTGGTTTTCATACGGAAGGGTTGGAGGTTGAGCTACGAAAAAAAGGAGTGACTTATCTTAGCGTCAGTCCGTTCATTGACAGTTTTCCGGCGGATGCCCAGGAAAAATACTTTGCCTCACTACGAAACAAAAAGTCAAAGCTTGCCGAGGCCTTAATCCAGTTATCCGCCCAAACCATAAACCAAGCGCCGGGTTCTTTAGATCGTTATGCGGATGTGGTCACTTTTGCGGAGTTCCTGCAATGGGGGCTTGCCCAGTCTCGGCAAGCCTATGAGCAAAAAGACTTGGCCCGCGTTTTTGCGCTAAGGGGGGAAATTCGAGATGCGGCCTATGCCCTGAGAAGACGCCATCCAACCTACGCCGGTTTGTTCCGCCATCCTGATATTACCCCGGGGAAAATTATTTTTTCTTCGGGTGCATTAGCCCCGTCCAATGCGGTGGAAGTTACGGTCCAACCGAATCCGGAAAAGGGCCAGTGGCACACCCAAGTTAAGATTCGATCCCGCTCGGAACTTCGTGCCAGTCAAATCCAGCCGTCGGATTACAACGATAAGCCCGATGACGACTCCGATCAGCGCGAAATTAATCGCATGATGAAGTTATTGAGCCGTGATTTATCGAGTGATCAGAGTATAGAGCCTGGTTTACTTCAGGATGCTTACGAGGCCATTGAGCAAGCGTTTGTGATTTACAAAAATCTTTATGAAACGCGTTACGCCAGCTTGAATTTCGATCAGATTCCTGATGCAGGGCTTCCAAGAGAAAAAAGAGGGAAGCCCTGGATTAACCGCCAGCTGTTGCACATGATGAGTTTTAAATCCCTGGAAACGGCCGACCTTCAGGAGCGAAAAATATGGGCGGCTATGTTTCTCCACGTCGTGCCTGTCAGAAACGCTTTTCTTGACACGAAATTCCCCGGCATTCTCTATTTTTTGTCCAATCTTGATAGACAGCTGAAGGGGCGTATTAAGGAATCTTTCAAAGTGTTAGACATTCAAGACAAAGATTTTCGTTTAAAACAAAACGGAACTTTTTTGGAGAGTACGGAATTTTCAAATGATATTACGGCGGAGTTAAACGCGCTCACGAGTGAGGTTAATAAATTTGTGAGTGATCCAGGTCAAAGGGTGCTTGATCTGCGGAAGGTTAAACCTGCGAAGAAGAATGTGAATGAATTTTTCACGATGCTTAAACCTCCGGGAATGACGGATAACCCTCAAACGGTTCGGAAATATTTTCAGCGGATGTTTGCCTTTGGTTACGAACCTGCCGGGGTGCGGTTGATCCGGGGCAATGCTCTTCCGGATAGTTTTGTCAGGCGGCATTATCCCGAAATTTCCGACTGGGCATTGTACGGCCGGACGAATCTTTTATCGCACGTGGGTAAGGAGAATTTTCGTTTAAGGTATCAGGCTTTTTATGGAAGAGAAATTCCGGATCCTCCCGCTGGACTCTTGCCGTCGCTGCCGAAGAAATACATCTTTGAAGTTAACCACGAAACGAATTTGCCGAATTGGCCTATTCGTGGCTTTGAGGAAATTTTTGAGCGCCATTATGGACATCTCGACGAGGAACAGCGTAGGCAAAAACGGCAGGAGCTTCACGAAAAATTTGCGGATCATTATACCCGCATTGACGCGATGAGGCTTGTTTCGAATGAAGCTAGCATCAACTCTGGAGAAAGATCGCAGGCCGAGCAGTTATGGTCAAGGCAGCAAGGTGTTGAAGCTTCTCCGAATACTAGGGATGTCACACTGTTTTATGATCCCGAGCTTTATGGAGGAGAACCTTTTTTTGTGCCCAATATGTTTTTTTCGGGATTTGCAAGCAAGTACAAGAGTCCCAACAGCGTCATTCTGGCGGTGGTGATGCGGGCTAAAACGGCGCACGCGGTTAGTTGGGAACTTTTACGAAATAATTTTGTGGGGGGATCCAGTTCACCCGCCAAGTCTCTCCCGGGCTCCATCCGGTGGGATGCTAAGAATGGAAAGCTTGGCAATGATCCATCGCTTGTGAATTACTTGACCAACGGAGTTCACGGAAGCGCCAGCCCGATTGAAGCTGTGATGGAAATGCGGCTGTGGTTTTCCGATTTAAATGTGCCGATCCTTCGCGATACGGATTTATATCGTATAGGGGGAACGAGCTTTGGAAAGGCGCTGATGGATGCCGGGTATTCCGAGGAGCAGATCAATGCTTTGATTGCGAGCACGGATTTAAAGGGATTGCTTACAAAAAAAAATGCTCCTGAGTCCTTGGAGGCCATCCTTCAGTGGGACATTCCGTTCTTAAACCTCGATCCGTCACAGACAGCTCCAATTGACTATAAGGCTTATCAATCGTTGACAGAAAAGTACAATCAACGGGAAGTAGGAATCCAGAGGAATGCCATCGATGCCTCGATTACTTCATTGCAGCGTTCGGAGCTTCGCGCCACGTCTCAGGGCCGAATCATGGTTATGATTGGGCCAAGCGGCGCAGGAAAAACCAAACTTATGCAAATGTTGATTCGAAAATATCGCGGTCAATTTTACGCCGTTACGCAGTTTACAACACGCTCTACCCGACCGAAGGAAGAAGACGGTGTTGATTATCATTTTATCTCGCGTGATCGGTTTCAAACCCTTGAGAAGGAAAACAGGCTGACGCTCATTCGGGGAAGAATAGGCCGCTATGGTATTTTGAAGGAGGAGATCGAGCAGTCCATTCGGGAGGGTAAAACTCCTATTTTGAATTTTCAGGAACCTGAAGAGATTGAGCAGCTGAAGAATACCTATCCGGATATCCCGCTAGATATTTTTGCCATTTTACCTATGGAAGTCAAAGGCTGGAATGATGAAATAAGCGCCAAAATGGCTGAGCTTGTCCGTGAACGTCTTATTCGCAGGGATCCCTCGATTTCACAAATTGAAATCGACGACCGGATAAACTCCATGAAAACAAGTGTTCCGAAGTTACTGCAGCTTCCAGAGGTGTCAGTCATAGTCAATGAGAAGGGGAAAACGGACGTTGCTTTTGCAAAATTGGAAGAGGATTTGAAGCGCTCAGGATTTCAGCCTGTACGCGGACGAGCTCTTGCGGTGATAGGGCCGAGTGTTTCAGGAAAAAATGAGTTGATCAGGCGGCTGATTAGTGAATCGGACGGCCATCGATTCCAGGAAATGATTCAATTCACCACACGGATGCCTCGTCCGAAAGAGCTGGATGGAATTGATTACCGGTTCATCAGCCCGGAAGAATTTCAATCGCTTAAGGAACAAGATAAGCTCAGTTTCATTCGCGGGCGAACGGCTTATTACGGGGTCTTGAGGGGCGCGGCTGAAGAACTGGTAAGTCAGGGCAAAATCCCGATTTTTAACCTGCAGGATGCCGAGGAGATTGAGCAGTTAAAGGAAACTTACTCCAATCTTGATATTGATATTTTTGTAATTTTGCCTGTAAAAGTCGATGATTGGGATCAAGGGGCCAAGGATCGGCTCGCGGATCTGATGCGCAAGCGTCTTATCCAGAGGGATCCCCAAATTTCTGAAGCCCATATCCAGGATCGTCTTCAATCGGCATTCTCCAGTATTCCCAATCTGCTAAAGCTTTCGGACGCGGACTTTATTTTAAATGAAGAGGGGAAATTAGATGATGCCTTTGAGCAGTTCGCCAGTGCCATTCGACGATCGGAAGTCCGGACTAACATTTATTCTCTGGATGTGGACCCGGAAAAGCTACGAACGGCTAAAGCGGCCGGTGCTGCGATCTTAAGGGATGGACGCCTGGGAGTTGTTATTAATTCCGCGGATACCGGGGAGCATCCTTATTTTTCGGCTGGGACTCCAACGCCTATCAGGATGCTGCGAGTTTTAACAGAGCAGGAAAGAAGAGAGATCACGGTAGCGGAATTGAAGCTTCGCCATATTGATTCAGTTGCACAGGAGGAGAAAGCCGCCATTTCAATTGATATTGGACTTGATAAAAAGGACCTTGAGCTATTTCAACAAGAATTGGGACGAAATAGAAATTATGGGCTGACGGGTAAGCTTACACCGCTCGAGTTGTTCAGCCTGGGGCACGTTCCCTATAGGACACCCCTCGAGGAAGAACTGGCCTATGCCTATCAACAGGCAAGGGAAACGGTTTCTCCTGATGTGGAAAATTATATCCATGAACACAGGCAGGGCCCCGTGAGAAATGCGGATGGCAGAATCCAAGGCACAAATATGGGGAATCTGGATATCCTGATTCAGTTTGTCTTAAGCGGACGCTTCAGACAGCGCCTTCAGGAGGGGAAAGATATTTTTTACTTTTCAAACGGAGAGGATTTGGGCGGCCTCATTGATAAAGTCAAAATAGGACTGTTTTCGAATTCTCCTGAAAAAATATGGTTTATCGCGGCCGAAGCGGATCAGGTATTTCATATTAGTAAGATCGATTCCTTACAGGGAAAGTGGAAGGTGATTATGAGAAAGGGCAAGACGGTAATGAGTAATCTTCCCAAAAATCACTCTATTGCCCTAGAAAATGGACGCATTGTTGCGCGTAAAAGAGAAGGGGGAGCAGAATTTGAGGTGGGACTTGTTATTGAATCGGCAGAGCCGGAATACGGAGCTTATTTAATGAATGTAAACGGCCAGCCGCGGTTTGTAGAACGCACGGCTTTCCCTCTGGGATACGATCTTTCTCACCTTAAGCCGGCCTGGATCAATACGAATCAGATGTTAATAAAGGCGGATGCCGTTCTGGAGTTTTTCAATCTTACCCGTGATGAATATATGAAGATCAGTCAGAAAGAACTTTTGGAAAAAGTAGTCAATGCTGTGGAAGGAAGGATGAAAACGTACACGGAAATCGACTGGATTCCGCTGTTGATCACGGAAAAAGCGGATAGGATGAAACGAGTCGAGGTCAAGTTTCCTGCTGTAAAGTTTGCACGGCTCCTTGCGGATTTGTCTGCCCATCTCGATAGCGGTTATTTGTTAGTGGATCGGGAATCTCATTATGGGTGGTATCCGGTCTTGACGGATCTGGATACGTATCTGTTAAGAACAGAGGCGCAGATCGATGATCTTCTTAAAGAAGTTGCTCTCTCGAGCCATCCGGCAGAGGATTTGCTGGCCAATGAAAGGGCTGTGGAATTTCATGACGATCTTACGGGGCAGAGGCTTATCTTTAACGATGGAGGAGCTCGGTTCAAAGGGCGTGAGTTCAATGTTTCAGCTATGTCCGAATTTGATTTTAGAAACATCGTTGGAGAAATGATAAGGATAAAACTGGAGCATTCCCGATTTCCCGGGCTGAATAATGAATTCTTTCTGGGCAGCGCGGTGGAGGAGGATTTTTTTGGGAGAGGCCTTCTAGCGGAGTTCACGGACCGTGAGTTTAGCTCCAGACGGGAAAGGCTCACTTTTTTACTTGAACGTATTTACCAAAGCTCTTTCCGCTGGGAGTTTTTGAAGTTTTTATGGAGTCATAAACACTCCCTGGTAACTTTCAGAAATGTCAATACGCCCATTTACGCCGTCTTGACAAATTATTTGCTGGGACGATCGCTTCAGGACAGGAGGTTTGTGGATGCTCATCGGCTGGATTTGTTTGCGAACAATATGACGCTGGATCAACACCCTGTTTTTGGAGTTTCACAGGTTGCCCGGATGCCCGTGGGTGCAAGAGATCAGATTGTTTTGCCCAAGCCTCCGCAGGATCGTCCTCTGCGAGTACTCTTTTTCGGGGCCGGCGAAAAATACGGAGCCAATAGCAAAATGGATTACTTTCGGCAAATCCTGCGTGCCCTTCCTGATGGATTGGGAGAGCGGGTTGAAATTCATGCCTGGGATATCAATTTTCCGGAGACCATTTATGCTTTAGACCAGACGGCGCAAATCATTACCCCTCAGCAAGTTTATCCTTTCGACTCAAAAGGTGAGTTTTATGATCGTGACCGCCGCATCCATTTTCGCAAACTTAACACCAAAGATCCCAAGCAGATGGCTACGTCGGATGCTTATGATTTGGCGGAGAAGGAGCGGTTTGATGTGGTCATTTCCTCACGTGTGGAGATTTGGTACAAACGCGAACCCAAAATGCAATATGCCCTTCATCAAAATATGGTGAAGCATCTTGCTTCAGGAGGCGTGCTTCTTTATGACAATTACGCCACTGACCGTCTTCGAATCATGCGACGGGATGAATCAAACCAGGTTCGTACCCTGGGGTATATTTCGTATCAGGACCTCGCCAGCGGGGAGAAGGATATAAAAAGAATTTTGGGCAAATTTCGCATGGATTCAATCAAGTTTAAAAATGTTAATGTGTTGCAGCTGACGAACGAAGAAATCAGCGAAGTAATAAAAACCGCTTATCATCTGGCTGGTAAGTACATTACCGAGGGGCATTATGTCTTTGACAAAAAGATTTTTGCCAATTTTATTGCGCAGTTTTCTCAGGACCCAATCTCCACGGCAGCAATTCTTATTCATCACGTTCCCGACGAGGTGATTCGGGAAGCTTTTGCGTTTTCTCCGCACGGCGCCGATGCGCTCGTTCGGGAAAAAAGATCATTTGGGCCTGCGGAAGGAATTGACGAGATCCGATTTGGTAAGATTTTTTTTCGATGGCTTGAAGAAGATTTTTATCGTCCCGATGTATTAGAAGCGCATGCCGCAGATGGTTTCCTTTCAGATACGACCCGTGTTATTGGAAATGCAAAATTTACCGTCGAACATGGGCTAGCGGTGGAACGTGATGAGGGAAATAGGGAACATTTCATTCCTGCGCTTCGAATGACCAATCATGTAACGTATCAAACGATTATTTATTATCCGCCGAAAGAAAGGCGTCGTGCCGGTCCCCGTTCGGAAATAAGGCGCGATTACCGCCAAGATGCAGTTCCCTTGAGTGAGAAATCTTTTATCAGTAAAGGGCTTCGAGCCCGTCAAGTTCGCGCCGCAGATCAGCTTATCCGTGCGATTTCGAAAACACCGAAGCGCACTTTCGCCCCGCTTGGCATTGAGTCGTTTTCGCTTCCTGAAAGGCTGAGACGCAGTGAAGTCGTGACGGTTCGGGAAAATAGTGTGAGTCGGGCGAATGCCCTTCAGTTGTGGAAGCAGGGGAAATCTTTTGGACCGGAAAACTTGGGAGTGCTCAAGACGTCTGATCACAAAATGGTGATTGAAGAGACGCTGGCCAACGATTTTATCGATCACGGTTTGCCCCAGGAACTTGCTGCGGTTGTTGAGGAGAAGGAATTGCAGGCTGCGCTCGAAGAAGCCGGCGTTGCGCAGCCCCGCTCCGAAGCAAAAAAGGCAGCCGCGGCTTTTTACGGAACTAGTGTCATCAATTCCGGTGGCTTGCGGTCAAGACCGGATGATTATCTTCATTATTTTACGTCTCGAAAATACGGTCTTGAAAATCAGGATTCAGCTGCACAAAAAATAGCAGAGGCCTATGCTTCACGCGAACACAGAAGAGCCGAGGTGCGATTAATTGGGCCGGGAAGGAAAGATTGGAAAAAAGCGCAGACTCAAGTTTTGCCGAGAAGTGTCATCCAAGGGGCGATTGTTGTGACGGAGGCACAGATCGAAAACGGTACGGTGACGAAAGCAGAACTTACCGCGCGTATGCAGGACGACTCTAACGGTCAAATTCAACTTCATTTTATCACAAAACCGGGAAGAGATTTAGCCTCCGGACGAACCGTTTTTAAGAAGATTTTGGGCAAATGGGCTGATGGCCTCCTCTTTGATGCGCTTAAGAATCCTCAGGGGAGGATCCATATTCACACGGTTCCGAATTTTCAATCCACGCAGGCTGCCATTCATCGGGTGAGCGCGGGCTTAAAGCAGACTTTACTTCCGGCGCCTGGCGAAGCGCAGGTTCAAGACTACCAGATTATACTCATCGCAGATGAAAAAACCGCGCAGAATGTTCATCATGGTGTGGTCAAGTTTGTTGCACGCGGCCAAAATGTCGGTCTGCTGAGCGCGGCTTATCTTTTTATCCCTTATCGAGGCAATATCCCGGATTCAATTTTTGGAAGCAATTTTCATAAAGGGGATTTATTTAATACTTATTATTTAACGCCGCTCGAAAACTTAGGATTTTTTCTCCGTGAAACAGCGGAAATTCAAAGGCACATCCTTACACAAGCCTAATGGATCATTAGAAATGCTACGCTCCATCTTAAGTATTTTCACAGTTCTGATATTTACGACGCAGTCCTTGCTTGCGGGGATAACCCCGGCGGGACCGGATGATTCTTATGCTCAACGTCTCATAAAGCAGTTGGACGAACTTGACCTTTCTCGCTTTGGTAAAATAAAATCCAGTTTTTCAGGAACAAAAAACGAGGCCGTGATTTATATTCAGGATGCCCATGCCAACTTGGAAGGGCAGGAGAATATTGCACGGCTCATTGACCGCATCGCGCCACAGGTTGGAGTGAGCCTCATAAATGTAGAAGGCGCTTCGGGAGAGCTCCAGCATAAAGTTCTGGCGGCATATCCAAATCTAAAAGTCCGAAAAACCGTGGCGAAATACTTTCTGAAAGAAGCCAAGTTGACAGGGCCTGAGTTCCTCGCCATTACGAAGCGCCCCGAATTGACTCTTTACGGAGTTGAAAACCCTGCGCTTTATGAAAAACACCGCCGTATTTTTCTTGCCGGTTTGGAAAGGTTTGAAAGGGGGCAAATGGTTTTGAATGATCTTAAGAGAGGTCTGGAAGTGCTTGCCCCGCATGTTTTTTCAAGCGGGCTTCGTTCGTTGATCCAGTTACGGGAGCGATACCTTGAGGAGCCGGAAAAGTTTTATGCCTACCTGACACTTTTGAAAAAACTGGCTTCGGAACAGGCCGTGGATTTAATACCTTATCCGGAGCTCGCAGACTTCATGCATCAAATGGACACTCCGAATCCGGTTCAAGGAAAGCGGCTGCCGGTTTCAAATGCAATTTTTGACGAAATTGATCAGCTCGAGCGCTCGATCACAAAGCAAATGATACGAAATGACCTGGAGCGGAAATTGGAAAAGCTTTACAGGCTTCTTCAGGTAATGACAAGGTTTTTGAGTTTTACCGTGACCTCAACCGAATGGGAATATTTTCAGCGGCAGCGCGGTGATTTCGATTCGATCCGCTGCCTGCGGGAGATTGAAGGCCTTTCGCGCCG